>Ga0209598_10000373_pt1 | contig 36036 bp, 31 predicted proteins | sample M_140807_EF_Meta_FD_187317 | JGI IMG/M metagenome (GOLD analysis project Ga0209598, IMG submission 187317) | Freshwater microbial communities from Lake Montjoie, Canada to study carbon cycling - M_140807_EF_MetaG (SPAdes) (version 2) | ecosystem: Environmental > Aquatic > Freshwater > Lake...
AAACAAAGACAGGTCAGTATGCCACTGGTGAAGACATCTTAACCAAACTTGCCGTACAACATAAAATTTGCGACGACATTTTAATCTTCCGCGAGCTTACAAAATTGAAATCAACTTATGTAGATGCGTTGCCACAATTGATTAATCCAAAAACAGGCAGAGTGCACACGAGTTATGCGCAAGCAGTAGCTGTAACAGGCCGTTTGAGCAGCAACAATCCCAATTTGCAAAACATTCCCATTAGAACAGAAAGGGGAAAAGAAATCAGAAAAGCATTTGTACCCCGCGATGAAAATCATGTATTGGTTTCTGCAGATTATTCTCAAATAGAATTAAGGATTGTAGCCGCAATCAGTGGAGATGTAAATATGTGTGAAGCATTCAGAACCGGAAAAGACATTCATACGGCTACGGCTGCGAAGGTGTTTAACGTAGAAGAATCTGAAGTAACCAAAGAAATGCGTTACAAAGCAAAGAGTGTAAACTTTGGCATCATCTACGGACAAGGCGCATTTGGTTTGGCAGAAAATTTGGGTATCTCCAGAACAGAAGCAAAAGAAATTATCGACAACTATAAAAAGCAATTTCCAAACATTCAGCAGTACATGGATGACAGCATCAAATTTGGAAAAGATAACGGATACGTACAAACGTTGATGGGACGTAAGCGTTGGTTGAAAGACATCAATTCGGCAAACTTTACCATTCGTGGTTTTGCAGAAAGAAACGCAATCAATTCGCCCATTCAAGGTACCGCTGCAGATATGATCAAACTCGCTATGATAAAAATTGACGCGGCTTTTGTGCAACATCAATTCAAATCGAAAATGATTTTACAAGTACATGATGAATTGGTGTTTGATGTATTGAAAGAAGAACTTGACAAAGTGAAACCCGTTATTTTGGAGTGTATGCAACATGCATTGCTTCTGCCAAACGAAGTGCCTACCGATGCTGAGATTGGATTTGGCGATAATTGGTTAGCGGCTCATTAAAAAATGACTATGGAAAAAATGACATTGATATATTGTTATGATGCATATTGTGGATGGTGCTATGGTTTCAGTAAGGTAATCACAAATATTGCCAATACGTTTAAAAATGAATTAGACGTAGAAGTATTGAGTGGTGGGATGATAATGCCAGAAAAACCGGTGCACATTAAAGTAAGTGCAGACTATATTTTAAAGGCTTATAAAACGGTTGAAGAAGCCACTGGCATTAGATTTGGAGAAGATTATTTATGGCACATTAAAAATCCGGAGGATAGCGATTGGTATCCAAATTCAGAAAAGCCGGCCATCGCGATGTGTATTTTTAAAGAATTTTATCCCGAAAGAATGGTTGAGTTTTCGGCAGATTTACAATACAGTTTGCATTATGAAGGAAGGGATTTAACTGATGATGAAGCGTATAGACATTTACTAGAAAAGTACAGCATCAATGAAGAAACTTTTTATACGAAGTTGAAAAGTGAGGAATACAAAGACATGGCTCATTATGAATTTTCGTTGGTACAGCAATTAAAAGTAGAAGGATATCCAACTGTTTTCATACAAACCAAATCATCTACATTCCACATGGTTGCCAGAGGATATACCGATGAAGCCGAATTGGAAAAAAGAATTAAAGCAGTATTGGGAGAGCAATAATCATCAACGTTTCAACGCTTTTTCATAACAAGCAATCCATTCTTTTACGGTCATTTTTGAAGCGAGTTCTCCAATTAAATCAAATGGAATTTGCTCCATTTTTTTAAATCGAATACAGCTTTTACCCATATCCAATTTGCCTTTTACCCGCTTGGCATATTCAGCAGTGAACCAATCCATCAAAGCTGGGTTCATATAAATGCCCATGTGATAAAGGGCAATAAAGTTTTTTTGCGAAGCCATACTTAAAAACGGAAGCGGCTGTTTTGGGTCACAATGATATCCATTGGGATAAATACTATGAGGAACGCAAAAGCCAATCATTCCATAACTCATCTCTTCGGCAAACCCTTTAGGCAAATTTTTTAAAATTACTTTACGCAACTCATTGATAATATTTTTTCTTTCCTCAGGCAAGTCGTTTATGTACGACTCAACATTTGTTGGTTTTGATGACATAAGAATTATGTTTTTGACCTGCTATGAATTAGATATTAAAACTGTATTATAAACAGGTTAATTTTATTTCGCTTTACACGATAAAATTATATCATTTCAAATTTACCCCAATAATTTTATTTCAGGAAACCAGAGCAATTAAAACTGATTTTTAAAAGAATGAATACAGCATAATGATTTATTTGTTAAATTTAATCTTTACCAAAATGCTTAAATCAACGATTAGGGTTTCCATTTTTAAATTTTAGATAATTTATTTTATGCAAAAAGGAATTTTTACCACATTGTTTTTTACGATCTCATTCATGATTTCGTTTTCTGCAAAAGCACAATTCAACCCAATCGCTATTGGAGGTTTTAATCATGATGTAATTGCTGAAAGCGGAACAAGTGCATTAGCTACTACTACCGTTGCTTTAGATGGTGTACCTGCATCAAATAATGTGATGTACACCCAATCCTTTAGAACGACCAATGGTTTTACTGGTGGCGGACTTCCCGATAATGGTACAATTGCAGATGCGTCTGGTAGTTATCAACTAAACAGTTATGCAAATAACAATGCATTGATTGTTCCTAGAAATCAAAATGGAGATCTTTTAATCAATACACCTGCTAGTTACCGTGCAATACGTTTGTTGTGCTTATCAACTGAAGGAACATCTTTAATCAATGTGAAATTATTTTTTACAGACGGTACTTCTACAAATGCACTTTCCAATGTTTCTGTAAATGATTGGTTCAATACCGCTGCAAATACGGTACTTGCTGGTTTTGGAAGATGTACAAGAGTAGCAAATGCCTCTAGTGCAAGTGCTTTTCCCAATAACCCGAAATTATTTTATGTTGAAGTGAATTTAAATTGTGCTGATGCTCAAAAATCTTTACAGAAAATAAATTGCAGCAACGTAACTACTGCCGGTACAAATGCCCCTTTCCCGAATGCGGTATTTTTTGCAGTGTCTGGAAAAGTAAACAGCATTAATATCACACCTTCTATTACAAATGCCACTTGTTCATCACAAGGAAGTGCAACGCTTGATGTAACCGGTTCTGCTGCCCCTTACAGCGCATCTTGGAATACCAATCCTGTACAAAATGGATTAACAGCAACCAATTTAGCAGCTGGAAATTACATCGCAACAGTAACCGATGCCAATTCATGTACATCTACATTCAACGTTACGGTAACGTCTACCAATAACCTTACTTTGACTGCAAATGCAGATACTTCAATTTGTCTGGGTGCTTCTTTCCAAGCGAATACAGCTAGCAATGCCACAAATTATATTTGGACGCCTACAACTGGAGTAAGCAACCCAAACATTGCAAATCCAACTTTATCTCCAAATACTACTACAACTTATACCCTAACTGCTCGTTTGGGAACTTGTTCTTTAGTAAGAACATTTACGGTTACGGTAAATGCACCAATCATCAGTAATAGATCGGATACTTCCATTTGTAATGGCGTTTCTTTTATGCCAAATATTCTAAGTAATGGCACTAGTTTTTCTTGGACCCCAACCACTGGCGTTAGTAATCCAAACATTGCAAACCCAATGCTATCGCCATCTGCAACTACGCTTTATACGCTTACCGCAAATCTAGGATTATGTAGTGCAGTAAGAATTTTTGAAGTAGCTGTTTTACAATCTGTAGTTGTTGATGCTGGTCCTCCAGTGAGTATTTTAAGTGGTAGTTCAGTTCAGCTAAATGCAACAGGTTCAGTTGGAAACTATTTATGGAGTCCTGCCGCTACTTTAAACGCTGCCAATATTTTAAATCCAGTTGCGTCTCCAACAACAACTACGCAGTATACTTTAACGATAACCACAGCTGCTGGTTGTAAAAACAAAGACAGTGTAACGGTAACCGTTGTGCCATATTGCATAAAACCAATTAATGCTTTTTCGCCTAATGGTGATGGCATAAATGATCTTTGGTTGGTAACAAACGACAATTGCACTATCAATATCAGGGCTTCTGTATTCAACAGATATGGTAGCGAAGTGTACAAATCTTCAAACTATCAAAACGATTGGAACGGAACTTATAAAGGAAAGCCATTGCCAGATGGTACTTACTATTATGTTTTGGAATTCACTCTTTTAACCGGAACGAAAATAACGTTGAAAGGGAATGTAACGTTGGTGAGGTAAGAGAGGTTTGGCGTTTGGCGTTTGGCGTTTGAAGCCCCCATCCCCAACCCTTCCCCAAAAAGTGAAGGGAGTTTGAGCATTCTGAAGTTCAAGATGCTCAAATGATTCAAGAAGCCAAAAACGGAAAATGCTTCCAACCTTTTGAACTCATTGAACTTATTGAACCTTTTGAATATGTTTTCCAAAAAAACGGAAAATACTTCCAACCTTAAACCATTAAACCAGCGAAACGAGTTAAACCGTTCCCCTTCCAGATACAATTCTTTTGAAATAAATAAACATTTCTTCTATTAATTATGTTTATTAAAAATAGAGATATTTATTTTGTGCAATAATCATTAACTGTTTAAAGAAATGAATCCATACATCGAAAATATTCAACAAGAAATTGAACCCCTTCGCCAAGAAATTATAAACCACAAAGTTTATGGCGTTATCAATAATACAGATTCTCTAAAAATATTCATGCAATACCATGTGTTTGCTGTTTGGGATTTTATGTCGTTATTAAAAACACTTCAAAACAATCTAACCTGTACTTCTGTTCCGTGGTTTCCGGTTGGATCTGCCGATACCCGTTTTTTAATCAATGAAATTGTAGTTGGTGAGGAATCGGATGTGGACCAAGATGGCATTAGAACCAGCCATTTTGAATTGTATTTGAATGCCATGAAGCAAGCAAAAGCAGATACAACAATTATAGAAACATTAATAAAGGAACTAAAGCAACACAACAATTTGGAGATGGCTTTTGAACAAGCTAATGTACCAAGTGCTGCTAGAGAATTTGTTCGTTTTACTTTTCAAATCATCCAAACAGGAAAAGCACATTTACAAGCAGCCACGTTTACTTTTGGTAGAGAAGATTTAATTCCAAATATGTTTCATTCCATCATAAACGATATTGATAAAATGTTTCCAGATAGCATTTCAATTTTTAAATATTATTTGGAAAGACATATCGAAGTAGATGGTGGTCATCACAGCCATTTGGCATTAGAAATGACATCCAATCTTTGTTGCACAGACGAGCAATATTGGAAAGAAGCAACAGAATCAACGATCGCCTCGCTTAAATCAAGAATTGCTTTGTGGGATGGGGTTTATGATGAGATTATTTCAAGTTCGAAATAATTTTATTTTCATTAATCAAATTTCAACTCAGCTCGATACATCCAATAATATTTGTATTATGACGTCAATCTGTTATTATAAAAAAGCTCCGTATTTTTCTACGGAGCTTTTATTTTTTGTGAGACCATTTCGCTCTTACGGAGCTTGATTGTTTATATCTTATTTTCTATTACCATCTACATCCAACTCAATAATTTCATAACCAAACTTCTTTAAACCAGGTAATATTTTTACTTTATCGCCCACCAATAAAATATTCATCTTGTCGGTTTGAAGCCATTTATTTGCCAAAGCATTGATTTCATTTTTGGTGATGTTAGCTAGTATTTTATTTTGAACATCAATGTAATTACCTTCTAAATTATATTCCAATAATCTACCAACGAATCCAGATTTTTGACCTGGTGTTTCATACAATAATGCATCTCTTTGTCCCAATGCACTTTTCATAAATGTCACCTCTTCATCTGTGATGCCATTTTTTGCATAGTTGTTTATCTCATTTAGCACCTCTGTTAATGCACTATCCGTAGCGTTTGCACGAATACCTGAGCTAAATGTATATTCTACGCTATACTTATTGCCGCTAAAGTTTGAACGAGCTCCGTAAGTCCAACCTTTGTCTTCTCTCAAATTCAAATTCAATCTGCTGTTGAAGTTTGCACCCAACACATAATTCATCAAATCTGCTTTATAATATTCTCCCGTTAAATTATATGGCATGTCTAATACCTTTCCTACTCTAAATTCAGTTTGTGCTGCTTTAGGTACATCAACCAAATAAATCGTTGTTTTTTCTACATTTGATTTTGCAGTTGGTTTTACAAAAGGCAAGTTTACATTCGGCAACTTATTGATGAACGTTAGTTTAGATAATGTTTCTTCTTGCGATAAATTTCCAACGACTACAATTTTAGATCTGTTTGACGTTAAATATGTTTTATAGTAATTTTCAACATCAGCAAGGGTTAAATTTTTTATCGTGTATTCAGTACCGTTATCATTCATGCCTAAAATATTGTCGGCACCATAAGTTAATTTATTGTACACATTACTTGCAATCGTTGCGGGTTGTGATTTTGCTTGTTTAAATCCTTCCAATGCTTGTTTTTGCAAACGATTAAATGCATCTTGAGAAAACTTTGGATTCATCATACGCTCTTCAAGTAATGCTAAGGTTTTATCTAGATTTACTTTTAATGATTGTACGTTAAAGCGAATGCCATCAAGCGTATTACCTACACTTACACTACTGCCTAATTTTTGTAATGCTACAGTCATTTGTTCGGCTGTATAATTTTTGGTATCCTCATTCAACATACTTCCTACAAAACTAGCCAATCCAATTTTTGACGTATCCGCTGCATTTGAAAGATGTCCTCCAGGAATCGTGATTGAAATATTGATGATGGGCAATTCATTGTAAGTAGCACCAACGATATTGGCTCCATTTGCTAATTTTTTCTTCCAGTAATTGGGTACTTTAACTACAGGATTGGCACCAGTTCCAGGCATTTTGCTTCTATCGAAATTGTCTTTTCCTTTATTATATGTCAACCCATCGTAACCATAATTTGGACGATCGTAATTTGTTGAATCGATTTTAAAATCATCCGCCATTGCCGGACCATTTTTATCTGATTTGGTCAGCACACTAACGGTTACGCAATTTTTTCCTTTTATGTATGTATTGTACACACGCAAAACATCTGCTTTAGTAACCGCTTTATACATGTCAAGCATTTTACCAGTTTGGTTTGGATTTCCAGTAAATGTTTGGAATGCTGCTAACTGAGATACTTTTCCAGAAACACTTTGTAATCCATTAATAAATTGAGATTCGATACTGCCCTTGAATTTTTCGATATCATCATCAGTAACACCACGTTTTTCAAACTCAGCCAATGAAGCATTAAATAAGCTGTCCATTGTGGTTAATGACTTACCAGGCAATGGCACAATTTGAATTGAAAATTCACCAGCCAACTCAGACAAACGGCTTGAAGCACTTGCTTGTAATGCCATTTGTGTTTTCACCATTTGTTGGTACATAATAGATGTTTTGCCTACTCCAATTATTTGTGCCAAACAAGTCAACGCTGCCATGTCTTTATCATAGTTTGGTACGGTAGGAAATGTTTTCATCAATAAAGGCACTTTAGCATAATTATCTACATATGACACATATCTATTTGTATTTAATTGCACAGCAGGTAAAATTGTTTTGTCTACTTGAGGACATTTCGGAATACTGCCAAAATATTTCTCTACTAATTTCAATGCATCAGTAGGATTTAAATCGCCGCCAATGGTAATGGTAGCGTTATTTGGACCATACCATCTTAAAAAAAAGTTTTTTAAATCCGCTACATCAACCCTGTTTAAATCTTCAACATAACCAATGGTTAACCAGCTATAAGGATGACCATACGGATATAAATTTTTGCTACTGAATTCATTAACCAATCCATAAGGACGATTATCGTAATTCTGTCCGCGTTCATTTTTAACCGTACTTCTTTGAATTTCGAATTTTTTTTGTGTAACGGCATCTAAGAAAAAACCCATTCTATCCGCTTCAAGCCACAACATTTTTTCAAGTTGATTGCTTGGTACTGTTTCATAATAATTGGTTCTATCTTGATTGGTACTTCCATTTAAAGTACCACCAGCAGCGGTAATGATTTTGAAATGTTGTTCATCGCCCACGTTATCACTGCCTTGAAATTGCATGTGTTCAAAGAAATGAGCGAATCCACTTTTGCCAATTTCCTCTCTTGCACTACCCACATGATAGGTAACATCTACATGCACGATAGGGTCACTATGGTCTTCATGTAATACAACGGTTAACCCATTAGGCAATACATATTTTTCGTAAGGGATAATAATTTCATCTCCTTTTTTTACCACTTTTTCAACTAGCTTAACTTGTGAAAACACGTTTGCAGAAACGCAAATCATGGACAATAAAAACATTGATTTTTTCATACTAAAAATTTAATCCTCAAATAAACAGAAAAAAGTTGAGAATACAAGAGGTTTAAGATGTTTGGGAGGTTTTAGACGTTTCATTAGGGGTTGAAAATTTTCAACCCCTTCTATAAGTTCAAATGGTTGGGAACCATAGGTTAGCAGGAAATCACATTAGAAATAAAAATTAAATTCAACAAAAAACCCACGGTTGAAACCGTGGGTTAGTCAATTGTATTGGAAAAAATAAGAAATTATTTTGATTTATTATTTCTCGGTGCCATTACTATGGAAAATACTTCCAACCACAAACACCAAACGCCAAACACCAAACATTTCTAATTTCTGCTACTAAACTTCGACAACAACCTCAATATCTCCATATATAACCATACGAAAGTTACCATTAATCCAAAAGCACCGTACCATTCCATGTATTTTGGAGCACCCATTTCGGCACCTTGCTCAATCATATCGAAATCCAATATTAAATTCAATGCAGCAATGGCTACAATTAATAATGAAAATCCAATGCCAAACATACCACCGCCATTTACAAAAGGCATGGTTTCGTCGATATTTACGCTAAACATTCTTAAAATCATGATGGCGAAATAAAATAAGGCAATCCCTACAGTAGCAGTTATTAATACAGACTTAAACTTTTCGGTAGCTCTGATGATGCGCATCGCATAAAGAAAATACATGCCTATGCCCACCGAAAACGTTAAACCAACGGCTTGCATCACGATTCCAGGATAAGCTTGGTTGAAAAATGAAGAAACAGCACCTATAAATAAACCTTCTAATAAGGCATAAAGTGGTGCCAAGAAAGGAGCCCATTCTTTTTTAAACATTAATACAATGGCAATTACTAATCCACCGATAGCGCCGCCAAGAATCATCGGCATTACGTTTGCGCCAGCATTATCGGCTTCTTTCCAAGAATAAAAAGCCGAACCCATTAGCATAAGCAACATGAAGCCAAATTTATTCAATGTGCCCTTAATGGTCATGGCATTTTCGTCGGTAATAGTTGTAATTGTAGTGCTTCTGAATTTATTTTCAGCAAGTGTAGGATTTCCAGATTTGAATAGTGACATAGTATTATTTTTTCTTAAAGTTATAGAAAAAAATAATTCAAAAAATCAATAGTACATTTTAAAAAATGCCCGTTACCTTTGCCACATGAACGATTTAATGACTCAAATTGAGCAAAATAAAAAGGAAATCGAATCTTCGGTGGTTACCAATAAAGAAGAACTGGAAGCATTTCGAATAAAATATTTAGGCACAAAGGGCATTGTAAAAGCCATCATGGGCGAAATGAAGAACGTGCCTGTTGAACAAAAAAAAGATGCCGGACAGCTTTTGAATGAATTCAAGTTATTTACAGAAGCCGCTTTTGAGAATTTTTCTAATGCGGTTGAATCCAAAGCAGATCAGATAGATTTTAACATGGATTTAAGTTTGCCTGGTCAGCCAATAAATTTAGGTGCCCGACATCCAATCAGCATTGTACACAATAAAATCATTTCTATATTTCAACGTTTGGGTTTTTCGGTTGCCGAAGGACCAGAAATTGAAGACGATTGGCATAATTTCACCGCATTAAATCTTCCCGAAAATCATCCGGCTAGAGATATGCAGGATACGTTTTATATCAGCCAAAATCCAGATTGGCTTTTGCGTACACATACCAGCAGTGCGCAAATTAGAGCGATGGAAAAAGGCGAATTGCCTTTGAGAATTATTTGTCCGGGTAGGGTGTACAGAAACGAAACCATCAGTGCAAGAGCACATTGCTTTTTCAATCAGGTGGAAGGATTATACATCGCTGAAAATGTATCTTTTGCCGATCTAAAGCAAACCCTTTACTTCTTTGTAAAAGAAATGTTTGGTGAAAATGTAAAAGTGCGTTTCCGTCCTTCATATTTTCCATTTACCGAACCAAGTGCCGAAATGGACATCAGTTGTTTGATTTGTGGTGGCGAGGGTTGTAGCGTTTGTAAAAGAACAGGTTGGGTAGAAATTTTAGGTTGCGGAATGGTGCATCCTTCCGTACTAGACAACTGTGGCATTGATAGTAAAAAATATACCGGCTTCGCTTTTGGAATGGGCATCGAAAGAATTACCATGCTCAGTTATCAAGTGAAAGACTTGAGACTATTCAGTGAAAATGATGTTCGATTTTTAAAACAATTTACTTCTGCAATTTAAAACCAACCTATAATATGAAAAAAATCAAAATTTTATTGTTTACAGTGCTATCATTTCAGTTTCTAAACGCTCAAAAAGCTTCCGTTACTTGGGGTGAGGAATTTAAAATGAGAAAAGGCAGTACCGATTTGGAAGTTGTTTTCGCCGACAATACTGGGGTTTATGTGAAAGAATCACACATGGCTTTGAAGTCGTATTTTGTAATTGGAGCTACCATGCGCGAGTCGGCTACTTTAATTAAATTGGATAAAAATTTAACCGAAGTTTATCGTCAGGATTTTAATAAAGAATTAAATGGGAAAGAATACGAACGATTCTTTTTCTTAAAAGAAAAACTTTTTGTGCTTGCTTCAAAATATGAAAGAAAAGAAAAAAAGCTCACGTTATTTGCTGCTCAAGCAAACAAAAATAGTGGTGAATTAATTGGCGAATGGACCGAAATTACCAACTGGCAAAAAGAGGAAAAAGGAGATGATATCAATTTCAACATAACCTACAATGCAGATAGCACTAAAATGGTGATTGTTAGTTCTGTAGAAGGAAATGGCAAAAACAATTATGAGGTTAGAGAGTTTGATAATAAATTAAAACAAATCGGAAAATCGATTGCCATAACCAATGAATTTGAAGTAAAAACGTATCAATTAGAAGACGTGTTATATATATCTAATGGAAATGTAGTAATGGTTGGAAGGGTTTACGAATATCAGGAAGGGAAAAAGAAAAAATCACGCTTTCTAGATTTTTTAAAATATAACATCAGAATATACAACCCGCAAGGTGCTTTAGTAAAAGAAATCAATACAGAAATTACAGGGAAATGGTTGATTAGCACAAAAGTGATTCAAATTCCACAGCGTGATTTGGTAATCTCAGCTTTCTACAGCAATGAAAAAAGAGGAAATGAAATCAATGGTATTTTAGTGCAAAGAATAAACCCTACAACTGGAGAAGTTATCAATACAAGCTCTAAAGAAATCAATACCAGTTTAATTACCAAGCTAGATGAAACACCTGAAGAAAATGTTGATGAAGAAAGCCGTTCTGAAAGAAGAGAAAGAGAGAAACTTGAGAAAATTCAAAATGAAGAAGATGGCTTTTCTAAGTATATGAAATTTAGAAATTTCTTATATACTCCTGATAGTGGATTGGTAATCCTTGCCGAGAAATACCACCATTACGAATATTCTACAACTACTTATTCTGGTGGTGGTGTTGGTGGTATGGGAACGTCAAGAACTACCTACTATCAAGTGTATGAGTGTGGCGATATTATGATGACTAAAATTGATACAAAGGGTGATATCACTTGGTTTCATGTTTTACCAAAACAACAACGTGAAGTTATTCAAACAGGATCAAGCTCTGGTTTTGGTGGAATTTCATTTAATTTAGGAAGTAATTTCTTTAATGCTTCAGAATCAAACATGCCTTTTTATGCTGGTTTTGGCGTCTTGGCAGGCAATAGCACAGCGTCAATTATCTTCAACGACCATAAGAAAAACTTAACTACATTAGAGCTTGGACAAAGATTAAGAAAAATGAGTTATTTCAGAAAATCAGAATGCTTCTCTGTTGATTTAGATTTAGTAACTGGGAAATATACACGCAGTATTTTATTTAGCAATGATGATGTGCCAACAGCCATGCCAAGATTGGCTTCTGGTTTAGGAAAAGATTTATACATTGTTGGCAAAGAAGATAGAATGTTGGGTAAATCAAAAATTGCCATTGCGAAAGTGAGTTTGAAAAAGTAGGGAGGTGGGGTTTTAGAGGTTTTTGAGGTTTTAGAGGTTTTTGAGGTTTGTGAGGTTCAAGAGGTTTAAAAGGTTGAATTTAGTTCCATTATGAAAATTGTGGTTTGACATTTTTTATAGCCCACCGTTTCAACGGTGGGTGTACGAAAAATTCAAAAGTTTTGAAACGTTTAAGAAAACATTTTTTATTCATTTTGAATCTTGATTGTATAACAACATTTTCATAGCACACCGTTTCAACGGTGTGTTTATATAAATCACAATATTGAATGTAATTTCAAAAAGCGAGTTCAAATCTTTTCAAAATTCGAACTCGTTTTAAATTTTATTTTATACTTTTTACTTTTAAATTTTCACTCCCATGATTAACAAAATATGCGTAACAGGAGCCGGAACCATGGGAAGTGGAATTGCTTTATGTGCTGCTCAAAATGGGTTTAATACCATCTTATTTGACACCAATGAAACGGTGCTAGCAAACGCACAAATTGGAATCAATAAGAATTTAAATGCGCTTTTAGAAAAAAATAAAATAACTGAATCAGACAAATCGTCTATTCTTCAACGTTTGGTTTTTACAAACCGTATTGAAGATTGCGTAGCTCCATTAATCATTGAAGCCATTGTAGAAAAGCCAGAGATTAAGATCAGTTTGTTTAATCAATTGGCGACGATCAATGAGGCTTCCGCCATTTTTGCCAGCAATACTTCATCACTTTCTATAAATCTATTACAGAAAGGTATTTCCAATCCAGAGCGTGTAGCTGGTTTACATTTTTTCAACCCTGCACAGATAATGAAATTGGTGGAAGTGGTTAAAGCGGAAAATACATCAAACGAAGTGATTGATACGTTGATGCAACTTTGTATTACGCTTAAAAAAACACCCGTACTTTGTATAGATGCCCCTGGGTTTATTGTAAATAGAGTGGCGCGACATTATTATTTGGAAGCCATGAAATTGGTTGAACTGAATTTAGCAACCATTGAAACGGTTGATGAGATTATGGAAGCCTCAGGTTTTAAAATGGGACCATTTAAATTGATGGATTTAATTGGCAACGACATTAACCTTGCTGTTACTACATCTTTATTCGAAGCATTTAATCACGAACACAGATTTGAACCTTCTATTCTACAAATCAACAAAGTAAATAATAATGAGTTGGGTAGAAAAACGGGAAAAGGATTTTATGAGTATTCAAAGTAAAAATTTAAAAGAAAAAACGGATTGAAGTTTTTGAATTTCAACTTTTGCATTTTGACTTTTGACTTTTAAATTATCTAAAAAATGACTCATCAAAAATATCATTTGGTAACTGGCGCATCTGGCTTATTGGGTGCCGAATTGGTGAGTCAATTATTGAAAGACGGAAAAAAAGTTAAAGCAGTTTATTATAAACATCCCATTGCTCAAATCAACAACGAAAATCTATGCATCATTCAATGCGATTTACTTGATGTTGTTGAACTTGAAGAAATTATGGAAGAGGTAGATTTTGTCTACCATTGCGCTGGTTTTATTAGTTATTCGCCTTCAAATAGAGCAGAATTATACGACATCAATTACGAAGCTACTGCCAATGTTGTAAATGCTTGTTTATCTGCAAACATAAAAAAACTCGTTCACGTCAGCTCCGTTGCAGCACTTGGAAAAAACATAAAAAACAAATTGGTTGATGAAACCTTGCAATGGACGAATGAAGCCAATGGGAGCATCTACGGACATAGTAAATATCTTGGCGAGCTTGAAGTATGGCGTGGAATTGCAGAAGGATTAAATGCTGTAATCGTTTCGCCAAGCATCATTCTAGGTGCTGGTGATTGGAACAAAGGTTCAACAGCTATTTTTAAAAATGTATTTAATGAATTTAAATGGTACACTACAGGCATCAATGGTTTTGTAGATGTACGTGATGTAGCACATTCAATGGTTTTGCTGATGCAAACTGATATTTCAAATGAAAAATTTATCCTCAGTGCAGAAAACAAAACTTATCAAGATGTGTTCAATTGTATCGCAGAAAATTTCAAAAAAAATAAGCCTTCAAAATTAGTTACCCCTTTTATCGCTTCAATAGTTTGGAGAATTGAAAAAATAAAATGCTTGTTTACAAAACAAGAACCCTTAATTACAAAGGAAACAGCCAATGCTGCATTAGATCATGTAAAATATGATAATTCTAAACTATTGAAATTTATTCCCGAATTTAAATACCATTGTATTAAGGATACCATTTCACATTGTTGTGAAATTTTGCAACAAAAAATTAACATACAATAAGCTATTTTCGTTACTCACGCTTAAATTGAATACCCATGCAAAAAATTATTTTCATTGCACTTTGTGTTTTGTTTTCTATAAATGGCATTTGTCAAACTACATATTTTTATGCAAAAGGTACAGTTATAAATGCTGAATCCAAATTGCCGATGCAAGGTGCATCAGTATTTGCAGAGAATACTACATTGGGCACAGTTACCGACCAAGATGGAAAATTTGTATTGGCTTTACCCAATGGAGGCTACGATTTAATTGTTAGTTATGCCGGCTTCAATACAAAAAATGAAAGAATTTCTGGCAATGCATCTCAAACGCCAGCAGAATTAAATTTTGAACTTTCTCCAAAAGATAAATTAATGTCTGATGTAGCAATCGTTTCAAATGGTGAAGTAAAAAACGGATGGGAAAAATATGGTAAGTTCTTTTTAGAAGAATTTATTGGTAAAACAAAAAATAGTGAACAATGCTCCATTAAAAATCCAGAAGTTATAAAATTTTATTTTTCAAAAAGAAAAAACAGATTGAAAGTATTGGCAAATGAAAGCATCATTATTGAAAATAACGCTATTGGATATACGATAAAATATGACATTGATTCTTTCATCCATGAATACAACTCTGGTGTTACTATTTATACGGGTTATCCATTGTTTGAAGAAAAAAAAGATACCACTGCCGCTCAATTGCAAATTTGGAAAAATGCTAGAGAAGAAACCTATTATGGATCTACACTGCATTTCATGAGAAGCTTATTAAAAAAACAACTCGAAGCGGATGGATTTGAAATTCAATTGCTCACAGAAGCCAATGGAAAAGAAACAGCCATCATAGTAAAAGATTATTATGGGGCTTTAAATTTTGTACCTAGCGATAGTGCCAATCCTGCTTCATTCTATCCCAATCAGTGGAAATTTGGAATACTATACAAAGATGAAGTTCCTTCAGAAAAATACTTAGCAGAAAATAGCGATGCACCAAAAACCTTTCAGTTTTCATCCATTACTTTTCAAAATAAAGAGAAATTGTTTATTGAAAACAATGGATTCTATTACGATCAAAACGACATCACCTTTAATGAATATTGGGCTTGGACAAAAATGGCTGACGCATTACCTTATGATTATGTAGTTGAGTAATGGAGTAATGTTTGTTGTTTGGCGTTTGGCGTTTGGCGTTGGAACAATCCACCATCTAGTATCCAACCATTAAACAATTAAACCCTTAAACCAGCGAAGCGATTTAAACGCTATCCTACACCATCTTCATCTCCACCAATGCATTGGCTGTAGCCATAACCGCTTCCTTTGCGCTACGCGGAGCAAAACCAAGCTGTTGTTTTGCTTTTTCGTTTGAAACGATGGCTTTAAATCCCAATTCCGGAATTATCATTCTTGTTGACTTTTCAAATAAAGCAAAAATCTTCATAAACCAATTGGGCAATTCTTTTGCTTTTACTTTTTTATTGTAAGAAGGTTGTGCATCTAAAACAAATTGGGCAATTTCTTTAAACCAAATCGATTCGGAAACTGCAGCATAACGTTGACCAATAGCTGCTTCAGATTCAAGTGCTTTAAAATGTAATTCTACCACATCTCTAACATCTACCGTTGGAAAACCCAATTGAGGTACACCTGGATATTCGCCTTTCATCATCTTTAAAACTACTGCTGCACTCGTACCAGGGTCTTTTCCTAAAATTGGACCTAATATAAATCCTGGGTTGATGGTAGTTACCTTTAATTGAGGATTATTTTGCACAAACTCCCAAACCAATTTTTCAGCTAAGGTTTTACTTTTTGTATATGGACTTACCATTGAACCATTGACGTCTGTCCAATTTGTTTCGTCAAAATTTGTTTTGCCACTTTCATGCCCGTACATTATTGCTGCAATAGAGGAAGTTTGAACGATTCTATGTATGTTATTTTGTATGGCAGCTTCAAATACATGTTTAACGCCATTTCTGGCTGGTATAATTAAATCATCTTCGTGTTTTGGCAATTCCAAATTAAAGGGAGATGCTACATGAATAATGGCTTCGCAACCTTCCATTGCTTCAGACCAGCCTTCAGCAATGGTTAAATCACAATACGAAAATTGTAAATTATTTAATTGATCTGCGGATACATGAGGTTTTAAAGTAGAAATAACTTCCGCTTCTTTTTCTTTACTTCTAATGGTGCCCACAACTTTATGACCACGCTTCAAACCCTCAACAGCCATATGGCTTCCCAAAAAACCAGAAACTCCGGTAATCATTATTTTTTTCATGCGCCAAAATTACTAAAACAAATTCAACGCTTTAGAAATATCGTAGATTAAGGAATTAGATACTAGATTCTTGATATTGTATAATAGATGATAGATATCGAGCAGATTGACTGAATAATCCTACCATTTAAATGGTGGTCGAGCGACATTTTGTGAAAAAAACATTTTATTCTACGTTTAAAAACAACAATTTTATCCTCAATTTTTCCAAATCCATAACGCATCAATGTTTCATAACGTCCCGCTTATGTGTTTTATCATAAACTTTTGAAGGTTTATTATCACTATGGTAGATGATAATTGTCATGTATATACAAAAACAATTAAACTGAAATATAGTGTTACATTTTATTATTAATAAAAAACTATTATTACTTTTTTCTTTTTTGTTGTTTAATTAAATACATAAAATGTCCATTTTATCAACTTTTGAAATAAATCCCAATAATCAATACGAGCTTTATTTTATAAATAACGGTCTAATATTATAAACAATCGTTTATCTTTATTAAAAGAAATTTTATGAAGAAAACGATTTTGTTTTTATTGATACACCTTAGTTTTTCAATGAGCTTTGCTCAAGTAAAAATGCCAGCATTGTCGCCTGTACAAACCATCAAACAGGATATAGGCATAGGTTTTATTGAATTGAAATATGCTCGCCCTAGCGTTCGTGATAGAAAAATATTTGGAGATGTAGTGCCTTATAATACCATGTGGCGTACTGGTGCTAATGCAGCAACATTAATAAAATTTACAGACAAAGTAACCATTAACGATAAAGTTTTAGACACCGGCTCTTATGCCGTTTATACCATTCCTGGCAAAGAAAACTGGGAAATCATTTTCAATAAAGGTGTTTCAAATTGGGGTACTGATGGCTATAAAGAAACTGAAGACGTACTTCGTATAACCGTGCCCGTTCATAAATTAAAAAAAGCAGTTGAAACTTTTACGATAGCTTTTGAAAATATGAAACCTTCTGCTTGCGACATTCACTTAATTTGGGAGAAAACCGATGTTTCATTTTCTGTTACCATGGATGTAAAAGAAAAATTGAAAGTTCAAATTGAAGCAGCTTTGAATGGTGATAAAAAACCATACTATCAAGCGGCTCAATTTTACAATGAATACGAAAAAGATTTAGCAAAAGCGTTGATGTACGTAGATAAAGCCATTGAAGCCAATCAAACTGCGTATTGGATGATGTTGTACAAAGCAAAAATTCAAGACAAAATGGGTGATTTCAAAGGCGCATTAATTACCTCTCAACTGTCGATGGAGGCTGCAAAAAAAGCAGATAATCCAGATTATATCAAATCAAATAAAGATTTCCAAAAAGAGGTAAACGCTAAATTGAAATAAATTCAAAATTGCAACACGCTAAGTTTTTCAACAAAAATTGTACAATTTTTCAGAAAAATCTTGGAAAAAGTCAGCTTTTATCTTATTGATTTTATTTATTAGTTTCTCCATATTATTACGGGTCTGTTTTTGCAAATTAATCAATCGAAATAATTCATTCTCAAGATCATCCTTTTGCACCAATTTCAAACGATTATGCTGATCTACTATTTCATCATTTAAAACCATATAAAGGGATTCTAAATTCAAAAATTCTTCTTGGAAATTTTCAATTTTATATAAAATGCTATTGTCAACGCCAGATGTGATGATTTCATTTAAGCGATTAACGCGCAATAAATTCTCGTTTTTAATAAATACAATTAAACGTTTCCAAGTTTCAACTTCGTAAATCAGTTGGTTTAAAACTACATTTTTCATTTTGGGTAATTTATAGGTTGGTGATTTATATAATGCAAAAAACAAATTATTGAATTGATTTAAACTGACCTTGATTGTATATTTACATGATTTTAATCAGTTGATTCAATAGGTTGATTTTTAAAAAACATACAAAACATATTTATTTGAATACACATTATACATATTTCGCCATCCTATTGGTTTCCATCGCTGGTCCTTTAGCATTAAGCTTCGACAAAAAGGTAGCATTTTATACCCATTGGAAACAGGTGTTTGGTGCAATGCTTTTGCCCGCTTTTTTTTACGTGGTTTGGGATATCATTTTTACACAACGGGGTGTTTGGTCATTTAATAATTTATACATTACTGAAATACGTTATTTCAATTTGCCAATTGAGGAAATGCTTTTCTTTTTTGTAGTTCCGTATTGTTGTTTATTTATTTATGCCTGCGTTAAAAGTTATTTTCCAAAACTCCAATCGAATAACACAACAAGCATTATTTTTAAAAGTTTAGCAATGATATTTTTTGTAGTGGCTTGTTTTAATGTCAAACGCGACTATACTTTTTTTACTTTTATTTTTAGCGGTTTTTTTATATTGTTCACCCTTTTTAAGCGTTTGAATCAAGCTGCGTTTTTAGTTTCTTACCTTATAATTTTAATCCCTTTTTTAATTGTAAACGGATTTCTTACATCGATACCAGTAGTTATTTATAATGATTTTGAAAATTTAGGTATTCGGATTTTTACAATCCCATTCGAAGATGTTTTTTATGGGATGCTATTGGTGATGATGAACTGTTTGGGTTATGAATACTTAATTCAAAACCAGAAAAAATAAAAAACTTATTTTTGATCGAATAATTTTATAATGCTTTCTATAATAATCGTTAATTACAATGTTAGATATTTCATCGAAGCTTGTTTGCACTCGGTTGAAAAGGCATGTAAAAATATCAATGCAGAAATTTTTGTAGTAGACAATGCTTCAACAGATGATAGCAAATTAGTATTACCTCAACTTTTCCCAAATATACATTTCATTTGGAACGAGGTTAATCTCGGTTTTTCAAAAGCCAATAACTTGGCAATTAAAAAAGCAACTGGACAATACATTTTGTTTTTAAATCCCGACACCATTGTTCCAGAGGATTGTTTCGAAAAATGTTTGTCTTTTTTTTCTACCCATCATGATGCTGGAGCACTTGGTGTACACATGATAGATGGAAATGGAAACTTTCACAAAGAAAGCAAACGCAGTTTTCCTGCCCCTGCCGTTTCGTTATACAAAATGTTTGGACTTGCGGAATTATTCCCTAATTCTAAGATATTTGCTTCTTATTATGCTGGGCATTTACCCGAAAATAAAACCGCATCTGTAGAAGTTTTATCCGGCGCATTTATAATGATTTCTAAAAAAATCATGGACCGGGTAAAAGGATTTGATGAAGACTATTTTATGTATGCAGAAGATATAGACTTGAGCTATCGCATCAAAAAAACGGGTTTTAAAAATTATTACTTTGCAGATACGAGCATCATTCATTTTAAAGGCGAAAGCACTAAAAAAACTGATGCCGAATATGTTCAACATTTTTATGGTGCAATGAAGTTGTTTGTACATAAACATTATCGTTATCAAAATCATATTAAAAATGCAATGATGTTTTCGATTGCTGCTGCTCGATTTTTTTCCAACACAAAAAGAAAAATAAATAACTTTTGGAAGAATAAATCATTTCCATTTAATGATAATAAGCACGTTCAAAGCATTATTATCGCTGCAAATAATGACACCTTCAACCAAATGTTACATGTAATCAAACAGGCAAAAAATAAATTTTTGATTTCTGGTAGAATAAAAATAAATACAAAAGATGTTGACCCTGCTTCTACAACATTAACTGAGTTGAATGATTATTTATCCGATAATAAAATTGATAATATTTTGTATTGTGAAGGAAGTAGTAACCTCAGTTTTTTTGAAATCATTGAAGAAATAAAAAACAATCATAAAAATTATACGTGCTTATATAATATCAAAAATCAACCATTTATTTTTGGCAATAATTGCATCATATCTGAAAATATGGATGAGCCATCTACAATTGATTAAGCCATTTTTCAATTATTTTATTACTATCCCCATTTTGGTGTTGTGCACACTGATTATTCTCTTTTGAGCATTTTAAAAGTTCGCCAAGTCTTAAATCCTCTTGTTGTACAAATTGAAACAATCCATTATTTTTCAAATGAATGGCTAAGTACTCTTGTTCAGGTTGTGCGGGCGTGGGTACAAGGATTGCTTTTTTATTTAGCGTTATTAAATCCATTATGGTTGAATAGCCCGATCTGGATAACACCAACTCTGATTGCGCAATTATTGTATTCAATTTTTCAGCATCTAGGTGATTGTAAATGGTAAGATTTTCAATTGAATGATTTAATACTTTTTCTTCATTAGGCAAGCCCCTTACCATCACCATTTTTTCTTTAAACCGATCCATTTGTGACAATATGATTTTTTCAAATTGTGAACGTTGTGGCTCGGGGCCGGAAATGATAATGCAAAGCTTGTACTGAATTGATAATTTCAAACTATTGAACCTAGATAAAGGGCCCAGATATTGTAGAGGTGTATTGGGTAATTTTTTAGGATGAGATAAATCACCTGCTAGTGTTAGTTCTTTTTCAAAATCTGGCACCCAGCAAACACCAAATTTGTTGATGTAATGATAGTGTATTTTTTGAGCGATTTTTTCGAAAAAAATCAATCCAGTTTTAATAAAAAGCTGATGGGTAATATAAACAGAAGGTACTTTATCCGAGTAAAAGCCCAATCGATTATCACTAATAACGCCATTAATATTTTGGGTTTTTATGGCATCATCTACCCATCTTTTTTCGTAATGTATAACATTTAAAACTCTAGGCAATTGAGTAATGATTTTCCACAAAAAAGAAAATCGATTTTTGCTGTATTTTATGCGATAGCCTTTTAATGGCAAAACAATAATTTCAGGAAATTCAGATTTCAATAATGCTGCACTCGATCCTTCGGCACCGATAATCACTGTACATTTTTTCGATAATAAGTATTTGATAATCGGAATACATCTGGTGGTGTGGCCTAAACCCCAATCTAAAAGCGCAATTAAAATCCGATTGTTATTTAACGCCATCCCTAATAATTTAAAAAAAATTAAATCCAAACCTATAATTTGGTAAAATTAGTTTAATTTAGGTTTCATAAAAATGAACCTTAATATGAAAATTTTGTTTATTGTATTAATAGCGGTCTTATTTGTTTCTACCGGATGTTCGAAAAAAGTGCATTGTGGATGTCCAAATAGTAAAGGAATGACCGGCTTTTAAAATTTTAAAAAATGCATAAAGCTAATCGTGATTTATTGGTAATGCTCAAGCAAGAATTAATGACACCTCAATCTGTAGAAATTGAGTTAAACAAATTGCATGAGCTTTTATATAAAACAGAGCGACTTGATTGCTTTGCTGCTGCGCATGAATTAATAGATCTCAATAAATATAAAATACACAACCATAGGTTTGAAATCAAAAAACTAATCCGATCTAAAAAAGAGCATCCATTTGTTTTTTTATCCAACCTAAACTAATTAGTTTAATTGAGATAATGCAGTTCTTAGTTTTTTGATTACATCTTCGATATCCTCTTTCTTACAACATCCTACGCTTATTCTATACCAATTGTTTTCGCGATCTGATCCAAAATATCCGAATGGCACTAATGCCAATTTCGCTTCAGATAATACATATTCTGTAACGGCAGCTTGATTATCTAAAAGCTTTCCATCTGCAGTTTTTTTACCAACAAGATTTATTTGAACGGTTAAATAAATAGCTGCTTGTGGCTCAATAGAATCAACACTAAACCCTTCGCTTTTTAATTGCATAAACCCTTGATGCAAATTCGTTAATCGATAAGAAATTTCAGATTTAATATTCGTCAAATATTTGTTTACTGCGGGTTCGTTGATTAAATATTTGGCAACTGCTTTTTGTTCTGCCATTGGAGCCCAAGATCCAACATGACTATTAATCGCTTTCATTTTGTTGATCACAAATTCGGGGCCCATTGACCAACCAACACGAACACCAGTAGCTGCAAATGCTTTACTGATTCCATCAACAAAAATGGTGTAATCGCGCATTTTAGGATTCAATGAAACAGGATCATAATGCTTGGTATCTCCAAATGTTAACGCACTATAAATTTGATCGTACATCACGTAAAGCTTTTTCTCTTCAGTTCCCCTGCTTTCATTTTCAATAACAATCAAATCACATATTTTTTCAAGCTCTTCTTTCGTAAATACCGTTCCTGTTGGATTTAATGGAGAGCATAAAGCCAATAAAGTAGCCCCTTTTAAATGTGGTGCAATTTGTTCGGCTGTAGGCATAAAATTGTTTTCACGCAAAGAAGTTATTTGAATGTGCTCTCCTTCATTAAAATGCGTATAATGATTGTTATTCCAACTTGGAACAGGATAAATCACTTTATCATTTTTATCCACAATACTTCTAAAGATAGAATATATCAAAGGGCGACCCCCACAAGCAATTAAAATCTCATTGGTTGCGTAATTTAAACCTTGATTTTTTTCTACAAAAGATAACACAGCTTTTCTTAGGTCCAATTCACCATCTGCAGCCGGATAAGTTGTAAATCCTTCAGTATATGCATTAATGATGTTTTCTTTAAGTTCTTGCGGAATAGGAAACTCCTTCGAATCAAAATCACCTATCGTATAATTATAAATATGATTTCCAGCGGCTATCTTCTCTTTAACTACAGCACCCAACTTCACAATTTCAGATGCAATTAATGTTTCAGCCAAATGGCTAAGCTTATTTTTAGACATATATATATATTGAATTTTTTCTAAACCACAAAAGTATTGCTAATGAACTTTAAAACAAAAATTGAGTAGGTATTTTCAAAAACATAACCACAAGATTAAAAGTTTTTTAAAAAACCTATGCTTAACGTCAAATAATTTCAAATAACAGATAAAAATTGATTGATTTGTAAAAATTAATTATTGAATCTTATCTTTGTTTGAAAATTAGTAAAAAAATCGAATTTTTGAGCCAATTGAATGTACGGCTTTTAGAAATTATACCAAATTGTAACCATTTTCTAGCATGATTCTGTTTTATGGCTGTTTGAGACAATTTCATTGGAACATTTATTTGCAAATTTGGAGTTGCTCATGTTAAAATGCTTTTTAAAGCAAAAAAATGTGTCTGAAAAAATTGTTTTCCATAAAAAATGTCAATCGTTTTTTTGATACAATTTTCAAATAATTTATATTGTAGGAACATTAACTTTATTTATGTTTAATTTAATACTGTTTGGGCCCCCAGGTAGTGGAAAGGGCACACAAAGCGAAAAAATAATGGCTCAATATGGTTTAAAGCATTTGAGCACAGGAGATTTATTGCGCTCCGAAATTGCGAAGCAAACTGCTTTAGGATTGGAAGCAAAGCAATTTATGGATAAAGGCGAATTGGTTCCGGATGCAGTGGTAATTGGCATGATTAGCTCTGCAATAGATTCTAACGATTCTGTAAAAGGGTTTTTATTTGATGGATTTCCTCGAACACCTGCACAAGCAGAAGCACTTGATAAATTATTGGAATTAAAAAAAGCGCCCATAAGCATTATGCTGGCACTTGACGTTTCGGAAGAAGAACTGGTGAAAAGATTAATGAAACGCGGTGAAACCAGCGGCCGTAGCGACGATACCAATGAAGTCGTTATTCGCGCAAGAATCTCAGAATATTTAAACAAAACAGCGGCAGTTGCAGACTATTACAAGCAATTCAACAAGGTAAAAATGATAAAAGGAGAAGGGTCTATTGATGAAATTTATCAAAGTCTTTGCGTAGAAATAGATAAAATGCTGGGTTAGTCACAAACTGTGATTGAATATCTCTACTTTAATAAAATTTATTTCATTTTTACATCAATTAAACTCAACTGAAAAATTAAAATAGACTACCCAGAAATCAATTGGATAAAAGAGCAAATCGTACCGCTTTAAAAGCAAGCGCCACTAAGGATTTTACTTTCATTCAATTTCGTTACTTTTGCCACTTTAGAATTAGAATTTATAACTACATAAATGGGCCTAAAAGAAATCGTTGATATAAACAAATTACCTAAGCATATTGCTATTATCATGGATGGCAATGGAAGATGGGCTCAGGAAAAAGGCCAAGACCGTTTGTTTGGACACCTTCACGGCGTTGAAAGCGTCCGCGATATTGTTGAAGGTTGTGCAGAAATCGGAATTAATTTTCTCACCTTATATGCTTTTAGCACAGAAAATTGGGATCGCCCCGAGTATGAAGTCATTGGATTAATGGAGTTATTGGTCGATACCATTAAAAAGGAAGTGCCTACTTTAAATAAAAACAACATCAAACTTCATGTAATTGGCGCTACGCACATGATGCCCGAATCTGCTCAAGCAGAACTTCAAGAAGCTATTGATAAAACATCACAAAATACCGGTTTAAATTTGGTAATGGCACTCAGTTACAGCAGCAGATGGGAAATCATACAAGCCACACAAAACATTGCCAGAGACATTCAATCAGGCAAATTACAACCCGAAGAAATCAACCAAGATACATATAATCAATATTTAACTACTGCTCATATACCTGATCCTGAATTGATGATTAGAACAAGTGGGGAAAATAGAATTAGCAATTTTCTTTTATATCAATTGGCTTATACCGAATTGTATTTTACAGAAACCCTTTGGCCGGATTTTAGAAAAGAAAATTTATACAAAGCCATTATAAACTTTCAGCAAAGAGAAAGAAGATTCGGAAAAACAAGTAGTCAGGTTAAATTGTAGTTTTTAAAAATAATATGGATTGTCTAATTTGGAGGTCCTTTAACAAATAGTTTTAATTAATGGGCTTAATTTGCCGCACTAAAATATTATTGATGCATAGGAATTTAAGTAGGTTTATTTTTTTCTCTATTTTTTGTACGATTGGATTTCAATCTTATGCTCAAAATGATAGTATTCCCGTTTCTGTTAATCCAGCATTAATGGAGATTTTTAATGCCAAATATCCAAAATCTTATACCATTGCTGGCATTTCCGTTACAGGAACTAAAGCCTTCGACCCCGCACTCATCAGCTCTATCTCTGGCCTTGCTGTTGGCGATAAAGTTCAAATTCCTGGAACCGACGTTTTTGGTAAAGCCATTGCAAAATTGTGGAAGCAAAGCTTGGTTTCAAATGTAGTTATCAATATCGCCAAGTTGGAAGACCAAAACATTTATATTGAAATTGACATTACAGAACGCGCAAGATTGATTGATTATAAAATTATTGGAGTTTCAAACGGCGAAAAAGATGACCTTGACACTAAAATTGGTTTAGCTAAAGACAGAGTGCTTACAGAAAATATGAAACTTAGCGCAATTGAAATCATGCGTAAATTCTTCTACGAAAAAGGATTTAGAAATGTTTCAATTCAAATGAAAGAAGAAATTATTGAAGGTATCAGCAATGGTGTTTCGCTTACATTTACCGTTGAAAAGGGAAATAAAGTAAGAATCAATTCCATCAACTTTTCTGGAAATGAACAAGTTGAAGACACCCGTTTAAAGAAACAAATGAAGGGCACAAAGGAAATGCCAAGATTTACTTTGTTTCCAGAAAATATAATTAGTCCTTATGGAGATAGTGCCAAAAGTTATGATTTTAAATCTTTTGTACACAACCGAGATTTTTTATCGCCAACGAAAATCCTTAGCTTCTTAGATCCTTATTTCCGTTTTAAATTTAGTGGGGCAAAATTCAATGAAACTAAATACCAAGAGGATAAAGATAAAGTATTGGAATACTTCAATGCTCAAGGTTTAAGGGATGCTCAAATTGTGGCAGATACGCAAGTTTTAAACAGCAAAGGAAACCTAAACATTGATATAAAAATTGATGAAGGAAGGCAATACTATTTTGGCAATATTGTTTGGAAAGGGAATACAAAATACTCAGATTCTATTCTAAATATTTTATTGGGTATCGAAAAAGGTGATGTTTATAATAATGAATTGCTTAATAAAAGATTGGGCAAACAAATGTCTGCCGAAGGTGGCGATATCAGTAGTTTGTATCAAGATGATGGATATTTATTTTTTCATATCGATCCAATTGAAACTTCGGTTTACAACGACACCATTGATTTTGAAATCAGATTAGGAGAAGGCCCACAAGCCACTTATGGAAACATAACGGTATCTGGTAACGACAAAACAAAAGATTACGTGATCCTTCGTGAAATGCGTACTGTTCCGGGTCAAAAGTTTAGCCGATCTGATATAATACGGACCCAACGCGAGCTTTCGCAACTTGGATATTTTAATCCAGAAAAAATAAATCCCAACGTAGTACCCAACTCCGACAATGGAACAGTAGATATCAATTGGGAAGTAGAAGAAAAATCATCTGATCAATTGGAATTATCTGCTGGTTTTGGAGGTGGGATTGGATTAACAGGTACTTTAGGTGTAACGTTTAATAATTTCTCGATAAAAAACATTACCAGTAAATCAACTTGGGATCCACTTCCATCTGGTGATGGACAAAAATTAAGTTTACGTATTCAATCTAATGGACGTGCTTACCGCTCATACAATTTCTCATTTACTGAGCCTTGGTTGGGTGGTAAAAAAAGAAATTCCTTCTCTATTAATTATTACAACACCAAATTTTCAAACTCTACAGATCAATTCGGGAACTTTTGTAAATATTGTGGAGATACTTCTTACGTAAAAACAGTGGGAATGGGCATTTCATTAGGTAAGCAATTAAAATGGCCTGATGATTATTTCAATTTAATTTACTCGCTTAATTTTCAACAATATAAGTTGAAAAATTATGGTCAAATATTTAGTGGTTTCAGCAATGGAAATTCTACCAACATTAGTTTGAAACTTACTTTGCTTAGAAATTCAGCTGGTCCAAATCCAATTTTTCCGACCAGTGGATCTAATTTTTCTTTGAGTGGCCAATTTACTTTGCCTTACTCATTATTGGGTATAAATTCAAACGCTAAAAACAAATTCGAATTGCCAGAGTTTCATAAATGGCGTTTTTCGGGTGATTGGTATACCCCAATTGGTAGAGCAAGAGGTGCTGAAAAAAACAGACAATTTATCTTACGCACTGCAGCTAAATTTGGGTTTATTGGCAGATACAATCAAAATTTAGACGTATCTCCATTTGAGCGCTTTCAGGTTGGAGATGCAGGATTAAGCAATACACAAGCGTTACTTGGTTATGATATTATTGCACACCGTGGATATCCGGTTTACAGCAATTCTAACCCAAGAATTAACCCAGATGGAATAAGCCCTTCTCAATATTTTACCATTTACAATAAATATGTGGTGGAATTACGCTATCCATTTAGTACCAGCGCAAGCAGTACCATTTATGGATTGACATTTTTTGAGGCAGCAAACGGATGGTATGATTTTAAAACGTACAATCCTTTTAAATTAAGACGTTCGGCGGGTGTTGGTATGCGTTTCTTCCTTCCTATGTTTGGATTGCTTGGATTTGATTATGGTGTAGGACTAGATCGTTTTGACCAATTCACAGGTTTAAAAGGAGCAGCTAAATTTACATTTATGCTGGGTCAAGAACCAGAATAAAAAAACATTAATAACCATTTTATGAAAAAGTTAGTTTTATTATTTACCTGTTCAATGTTGATTGCAGCAGCCGGATTTACACAACGGTATGCAGTAATAGATTCTAAATATATTTTGGATAAAATGCCAGAATATAAAGAAGCGCAAACAAAATTGGATCAATTTAGTGAGTTATGGCAACAAGAAATTGATCAGAAGCAAGTAGCTATGGATAAAATGGTTAAAGATTTTGAAGCGGAGCAAATAATGTTACCCGATAATTTAAAAAAGAAACGCGAAGACGAAATATTCAACAAAGAGAAAGAACTTCGTGATTTACAAAGAAAGCGTTTTGGATTTGAAGGCGATTTGTTTAAAAAAAGACAAGAATTGATAAAGCCGGTACAAGATAAAGTGTACAATGCGGTGCAAAAAATGGCCGTAGAGAAACAATATGATTTCATCTTAGATAAAAGTGAAGGAATTACCATTATATTTGCCGACCCAAAACTGGATAAAAGTGAAGATATTTTGAAAAGTATGGGCGTAAAATAAAATAAAAAATCACCTTAAAAGGAAGTTTCTTTAGAATAAATAAAAACAATTAATCAAAAAAATAAAAACGCAATGAAAAAAATGTTCGTAGTTGCTGCATTGGCTTTGACAGGATTCGGAGCAAGCGCACAGAATAAAACAGAAATTAAAATTGGATATATCAATACCGATGAATTGATTGCTGTAATGCCAGAATACCAAACTGCAATGAAAGAAATGCAGGATTTACAAGAGTCTTTAGACAAACAAGGGCAAGAATTAAATGATGAGGCAGAACAAAAACGTGATCAGTTTTTGAAAGATTCATCAACGTACACACCAACAATGAAAGAAATCAAGCGCGAAGAATTGATAAAATTAATTCAACGTGTACAAAATTATTCAAACGAAGCGCAAGAAAAAATCAAGCAAATAGGTCAGCAAAAAATGACCCCTATTCAACAAAAAGCGGTTGAAACAATCCGTACTGTTTCAAAAGAAAAGGGTTATACCCATATCTTAGATTACAATGCCGTATTGGTAGGTCCTCCAGGAGATGATATTTTACCAATGGTAAAAACAAAATTGGGTATTAAAGAAGTTGTACCAGCAGCTCCAATAAAAAAACCATAATATTTTATACATAATCTTCTTACAAAGCCACTCATTATCGGGTGGCTTTGTTATTTTTGAACAATGAGCAATCAACCCATTGGTGTTTTTGATAGTGGATATGGAGGTTTAACCATTTTAAAAGAATTGGTGGCCGAGTTGCCCAAGTATGATTACTTGTACCTGGGCGATAATGCACGTGCGCCATATGGCGATAAAACATTTGAGGAAGTATATACATACACTTTGCAAAGCATAGAATGGTTTTTTAAGCAGGGTTGTTCATTGGTTATTTTGGCTTGCAACACCGCATCAGCTAAAGCATTAAGAACAATACAGCAAAATAATTTGCCATTAATAGACCCAAACAAAAGGGTGTTAGGTGTAATTCGGCCAACATCAGAAGTGATTGGACAATTAACCCAATCAAATCATATTGGTGTATTGGGTACACAGGGAACCGTACAGTCGGAATCCTATTTAATAGAAATTGCAAAGTTTTTTCCAGACCTAATAGTAAGTCAAGAGGCTTGTCCGGAATGGGTTTCATTGGTAGAAAAAAATCTTTACGCTTCAACGGATGCGGATTATTTTGTAAAATATCATATTGATGCTATATTATCTAAAGATGTTAAAATTGATACCTTATTGTTGGCATGTACACATTATCCTATATTAATCAATAAGATAAAACAGTTTACACCCACCGGAATCCGCATCATATCCCAAGGTGAAATTGTAGCAAAAAGTTTGAATAGTTACCTAAATAACCATAAAGAATTGGAAGCGAATTGTAGTAAAATGGGCAAGAAGCATTTTTTTACTACAGGCGATGTAGTCGATTTTAATGCGCATGCGAGTTTGTTTTTTGGGGCACAAGTAACAGCAGAAAAGCTGATTTTTTAAGAAATTTAAAAAACTCACAAAAAATCTTTTACAATCTTCTTTCATTTTTTGTTAAATTCCCCTACCTTTGCCCTCCTTTCACATGAAGCCGGGATGGTGCCTGGTGGACGTAACAAGCAAACAACATTTGTAAAAGGAAAAACTTAAAACAATGCCAGGTAAAAAAAGGACTTATCAACCCCATACACGTCGTAGAAAATCGGTGCATGGATTTCGTGCTCGTATGCAAGATGCAAACGGACGTAAAGTATTAGCAAGCCGCAGAGCAAAAGGACGTCATAAATTGACTGTTTCTGATGAGCATGGTTCAAAAAAATAAAATAATACTTTGGCAAATGCCATTGAAAATTATACAGCCTTTGCTTTTGCAAGGGCTTTTTTAGTTATTAGATTGTTTGTGGTTTGGTGTTTGGTAGGTTAGATATTTAATTCTAATAACAAAATGTCGATCAACCGTTAAACCATTAAACCGTTAACCCGTTAAACCACTTAACTCGCGCAGAAATTTATCTTGGTATAAATAAAGATTTTGGTATAAATTACAAGAAGTGGAAAATACAGAACGATATTTTTTGGGGAAAGAAAGTAAATTAAAAAGCAGGAATATAATTCAAAAATTATTTTCTGAGGGAAAGCACGTGTTAGTATATCCTTTAAAAGCAGTGTATATATTTGGAAACGAAAAATATCCACTTCAAGCAGGTGTATCTGCAAGCAAAAGAAACTTTAAAAAAGCCGTTGATAGAAACCGAATAAAGCGATTGATTCGCGAGGTATATCGTTTACAAAAACCTGCTTTAGAAAACCATATAATTCAAAACAAACAAAATCTCTCTGTTTTTTTAATGTATATCGGAAAAGAAATGCCCGAATATGATCAATTGCTGGAAAGCACTGAAAAAATTATAAAACGAATTGTGAAAATAGCAGACGAAAACAAAGGGAATTAAAAATTCAAAAAGTAAAAGTAAAAAAGAGAATCAACAATTGTGATCTGTCAAAGTAGATATGCTTTTTGATTTTTAAATTTTTACTTTTTATTTAACTAAGAACCAATGAAATTATTGAAACAAATAGCGAGTTTGCCTTTTGTAATGTTGATAAAGTTGTATCAATGGATTTTATCGCCTCTACTTGGACCAAAATGCAGGTTTACACCAACTTGTTCAAATTATGGACTACAAGCCTTGAGGAAATATGGACCAATAAAGGGTTTGTGGCTTATTGCAAGACGTTTGAGTAAATGTCATCCCTGGGGAGGACATGGATATGATCCAGTGCCTTAGAAAGCCCCTTCCCAGTATATGTTTGTGGTTTGTGGTTGGAACATTCAACTGTAATGTATCTAGTCTAGCGTCCAATATCAAGATTCCACCATCCTGTGTCAAATAGTATCTTTCATTACTAAAAGTCCAAAACACCAAACGCCAAACACCAAACGCCAAACAATAAACAATAAACCACAAACAACTTCTACATCGCCCCTACCATTCTCTCCTCTACAATCGCCCAGTTTACTACATTCCAAAATGCACTTAAATAATCGGCACGCTTGTTTTGATATTTTAAATAATAAGCATGCTCCCAAACATCAGCACCTAAGATTGGTGTGCCTTTTACATCTGCAATATCCATCAAAGGATTATCTTGATTGGGGGTAGAACAAATGTCTAATTTTCCGTCTTTTACAATTAACCAAGCCCAACCGCTTCCAAAGCGAGTCATACCGGCTGCATTGAATTTTTCTTTAAACGCATCAAATGATCCGAATGCTGCATCAACAGCTTCTGCTAATTTACCAGAAGGTGCGCCGCCTGCATTTGGTGCCATGCTCGCCCAAAAGAAAGTATGGTTCCAATGTCCACCGCCATTGTTTCTAACCGCAGCACTGATACTTCCAGCAGCCGCTACAATTTCTTCAATTGATTTTGATTCGTGCTCCGTACCAGCAATTGCTTTGTTTAAATTATCAACATAAGCTTGATGGTGCTTTCCATGATGAATTTGCATGGTTTGCACGTCAATATGTGGTTCTAATGCTTCGTATGCGTAAGGTAATGGGGCTAATGTAAATGACATATTTTTATTTTTTTAAGTTTTAAAATTTGAAAACCAAAGTTAAGATTTTAGCCCATCAAATTATTATGTTTTTGATTATTTGTGTATTAATATTAATTGAATACAGTTTTACAAACAATGATTTAAAAAAAATTCACATTCAATTTTGTCATCCCCTTAATTTTTGAAAAAATGTTTTCATCAGTATACTACAATCTTCTTCTAAAATGCCCCCAACTATTTCTGTTTTGGGATGAAATGGATTATTGGCACCAGTAGATTTTCGATAACTGTTTTTTTCATCGTAGGCACCAAACACAATTCTACCAATTTTGCTCCAATATAATGCCCCACTACACATCAAACAAGGTTCAACCGTCACATAAAGTGTAGCATCTGGCAAATATTTGCTGCCTAAATGTTGGAAAGCTGTAGTTAATGCTAATATTTCTGCATGAGCCGTACAATCATTTAAAAGCTCTACTTGGTTATACCCTTTAGCAATAATCTTATCTTGCATTACCACTATTGCCCCTATTGGAACTTCTTCAATATTGTATGCTTTTTCTGCTTCTTGCAAAGCCAACTTCATATAAAATTCATCGCTCTTCATTTGTTTACTAACTTTATTCAAAAGTAAGGTATATTATAAATCAATTTTTCATTTATGAAGTCAATTCTAGTTGGCATTTTAATCATAGTATCTGGAGCAATCATTTACATTGCCATTCCAAAAAAATCAAATCAACATATGAATATCAAACAACGTTTTTTAAAAGCAGCTTACCCGATGGTGATGAAGATGAGTAAAAAAAGTCATCTTTCTAATACTAAAAACGAAAAGCCAACTTCTGATTTTTTAAATTTAAAAATAATGTTGAATGATGGCACCGAGATACCTCTGGACTCATTCAAAGGAAAAAAAATTATGATTGTTAATACCGCTTCTGATTGTGGGTTTACTGGACAATACGATCAGCTGGAGCAATTATACCAAAAACATAAAGACCGTTTAATCATCATTGGATTTCCATCGAACGAATTTGGAAGTCAAGAAAAAGGAAACGATGAATCAATTGCTAGTTTTTGTAAAATCAATTATGGGGTTAGTTTTCCTATGGCAACCAAAGGTGAGGTTTTAAAAAATGATACGCAACAAGATGTTTACAAATGGCTAACTAATGGCAAATTAAATGGCTGGAATAATCAAGTTCCAACTTGGAACTTTTGCAAATATCTCATTAATGAAGATGGTGTTTTAGTAGATTTTTTTAACTCGGGTATTGATCCACTAGGTAAAGAAGTTGAGGATGCATTGGGGAGGTAGGAGGGTTTAAAGCGCTTCGCTGGTTTAAAAAGTCAGATTGAAAATGAGAGCGAAAGCGAATATCGAGTATTGACTTTTTTCTTCATTCACATTCAGCTTCTCGCTCTAAACAAAAAAATCGTATTGTGTTATGAAAAGGTTCAATGGGTTTAACTGTTGGAAGTATTTTCGAATGGAGCGATTTAGGAAATAAAAAATAAAAATAAGGAATAAATAAATGGAAGTGGTTTTACATTTTACAATTTTCAATATTTCAATATTTTCAATAGCCAACGGTTTCAACCTTTGGTGGACTAGATTTACAAATTGTCGTTCAACCTTTTGAACCCATTGAACACATTGAACCTTTTGAACACTTTCTTGGGAAGGGGGCAAAAAAAACCGCCGTACTTTTAAATACAGCGGTTTGAATTTTTAAAATGTATACATTACAGTTTCGTGATTTTTTTAATCAAGGTTTCTCCACTCAATTGAATCGTAACTAAATAAATCCCTTTGTTTAAATTATTAACATTTACAGGAATGTTGTTGGTACCTGCAATTACATTTGTTGTTCCATTATAAACCTTTCTCCCACTTAGATCTGTAATAACAATAGTTGCTTTTTCTGTAGCTTCTGCTTCCAATGAAATATTCATTGTTGTTGATGTTACTGGATTTGGATTTATCATCATTTCTACAAACCCAAGATTTTTTACATTTCTAACAACACTTAATTTGTAACTATTATCTATATCAACTGATTTTATGCGGTAATAATTATTTCCTTTTGCAGGATTAGCATCCATAAAACGATAACTCTGTTTCGTAGCGCTATTTCCAATTGCATTTACGCTACCAATTGATACATAATTTATGCCATTGGTACTACGCTCTATCTCAAACTTGCTAGAATTAATTTCATTTGTAGTTGTCCAAGTTAAATTATTTGATTTTCCTGCACGAACTGCATCAAAACTCAACATTGTTACAGGTACTGTCCCTAAATAAGAAATATTAATGTCATCTATGCCTATCACATTTCCATAATCACTTACCCCTTCAAATCCAATTTGAATAGTTTGACCATTATAAGCCGAAATGTCAACCAATTCGTTTTGCCATCCTGGTGTTGCAAATGTCGCATCATATCTTTGATATCCAGCAATTCTTGTCCAAGTAGCACCTCTGTCTGTTGATACACACACAAACAAACTATCATTATTGACTCCTGCTTCATTGTCATGACTCATATAAAAACTAAGGGTAGAAACAACACTATTTAAAGAAGCTGGAATTGGCAATGTAAAACACTTGCTAAATAATCTACTGGTAAATCCGTAAGAAGCTGAACCACTATAACAATCAAATAAATAATAACTGCTCCCTGTTGATCTAGGACTTAATGTGCTATAGCTGGTATAGTCTCCTGTCTGCTTTGACCATAAATTTAAACTTCCTGTTATTAATCCTGTATTTGGAAAACTTGTTGGAATAGCAGACTCAAAGTCTTCAGAAATAGGATAGCTTGTTAATGTAGTTGATGTAGAACTTGAACTTGACACTACATTATTCAAAGCATTTTGATCACTAGAATAAACAACAGAAGCGGTATCAAAATTCTGACCTGGATTATTTAAATTAACTCCAGTAAAATTAATTATTTCGTTTGCTCCTACCAATATTGGATTAGCATTAGCAACGTTTCCAACGTATGAATTTGAACCAGATACTTTTAAATTAACTGTTACTGCTCCTGCTGGTATTGTGCTTAACCCTTCGTTAGACAATGTAACTTTTATGGTTTGATTACTATTAAAACAAGAAACAGAAGGATTTACAATGCTCGAAATACTAGCATCAAGATTATACGTATGCTTAAATTGAATAGACGGTCTAAATCCAGATGCTGTAAGTGACGGATTGGCACTCAATGTGCCACTGCTATTATATCTTCTTGCAGTAAGTAACGCTGTGTTTGAACGATTTCCCTGTGTACAATAAAATGCAAAACCAGGATATGCAATTCCATCAGTTCGCTCAACCAATATCTGCAAATTGTCTCCGGCATTCCTTACAAACGGAGTCGTTAATGTTACTGTTATCATTCCGTTTACAGGATTTGCATTTAAAGCACCATTATAAACCAAGGTATATGTTGGTCGGTTTGCTAAATATGTACCTGAGGTTAAAGCTTGTGTGGCTGAAGAAACATTCTTCATGTATAATTTAAA
>Ga0209598_10000374_pt1 | contig 36036 bp, 46 predicted proteins | sample M_140807_EF_Meta_FD_187317 | JGI IMG/M metagenome (GOLD analysis project Ga0209598, IMG submission 187317) | Freshwater microbial communities from Lake Montjoie, Canada to study carbon cycling - M_140807_EF_MetaG (SPAdes) (version 2) | ecosystem: Environmental > Aquatic > Freshwater > Lake...
ATGGCGATAGCGGCAGTCCTAGTACTAAATATGCCGACTTGGCTAATTTCTATAACTCCGCAAAGAACGAAGGAGTTTTGTTTGAACAGTCCAACACTTATGAAATTTTTCAACTTGGTTCAGAAGTTGTCCGAGATGATAGTTCGTTCCAAAAATACAAGGGCGAATTAGATATGGTGTTCACTAGCCCTCCTTATTTTGCTAAGGAAGCGTATAGTGAAGACCCAACACAATCATATAAAAAGTTTACTGGATATGATGCATGGCGTGAAGGCTTCTTGCGTCCAACGCTAGAGACTGCTGTTGAGTATTTGCGTAATGACAGATACTTACTTTGGAATATTGCTGATGCTAAGTTTGGACAAGACATGTTGCCACTTGAAAAAGATAGCAAAGACATTTTGGAATCACTCGGTATGCAATTTAAAGGTGTGGTTAAGATGGCACTAGCACAAATGCCAGGCGGTAATCGTATTGATCCTGATACTGGTTTACCTAAAGCAAAGAATTTTTGCAAGGTGAATGGTATGTGGTTGAAGTATGAACCGATTTTTGTTTTCTATAAGCCATGACTTCAATCAATGAAGTGCTGAACCATTATTGGAATACAGTAGGTAACGATCAAGATACTTTCAAAATTAGAGGTGACAATCATTTTAGTAAATTGAATGATTACTTGAATGAGAGAATACCTACTAAAGGCATTCCAGAATCGTTTATAACGTGTGCATATCGTAATAGAAAAAGTTGGGATATGCATTTTCCTGATATTAACGTTGCAATTGAGTATAAGACATTTACTGCAAAAGGTATTTCTGGAAATAAAAATAATCGCATTGAAGAAGCACTAGGATCATCGATAGATTTAAAAAGAAAACATCCACATTACAAATTGGGATTTATTGCGGTGTTTGCATTCAGAGAAAATTCAATACAGGCAATAAAAGCAAGAGAAATAGTTATTGAAGTATTCGATAGAATGATTGATGATGGACACTATGATATTTTTTTACCTATCCAAACAATGGGTATCGATAATCATTTTGAATTATCGGAAAAATATTCATTGAATACTTTCATAGAGTCTATCAATTATAATACTCAACAAAAAAATGGATCTTTGATTGTGAAATCCAATCTAAATAATTTTTTTATCTAATTATTACTCTTATGATACACAACACAACACATCTTCCCAATATAGGAATACTCAACGCAAAATTTACTGATGCTGAATTGAAACCAATATTGAATGAGATTAATGATATTAAGAGTAAAAATTTTTCTGGAACAAAAATTAATTCAATTTTAGCTGGAAATATGGAGCATGAATTTGAATTAACTGAGTGTCATTCCTACGTAAGTTTTTTATTGGCTCCTGTGTTAAAAACATATAATGAACAATTTGGAGTCATTGATGAAATGTCAAGGATTTTATTTAATAAACCCACACCAACACGCCTTGCAAAATTGTGGGTGAACTTTCAGCAAAAACATGATTTTAATCCAATACATCGTCACGGTGGGGCGGTGAGTTTTGTCATATGGATTGATATTCCGTATGATATCAATGTCGAAAAACAACATCTAACATCAAAAAATTCTGCGTCACCTCTTCCAGGATATTTTCAATTTACATACGTGAACATTTTAGGTGAGATAACATCACATAATATTCCAGCAGACTCTAAATTTAAAAATCAAATGGTAATGTTTCCTGCAAGATTACCTCATTGTGTATATCCATTTAGAACTTCCGATGAATATAGGATTAGTGTATCCGGAAATTTTGTATTTGATATGCCATGATGATAAGATGCATTACGTGTGAATCTATTCTAGAAGCAAACGAAAATAATTTCAGCAATACCTTTTTGGGTAAAATCGTCAATAAAGAATTACGTGAGAGCATATGTAAAAAATGCTATAACTCTTATCATCAAAGAAAAAACTTAGAAAAAAAATCATTGGGATTGAGTAGAAAAGGCAAAGAAATATATCAAAGAAAATTTGATGGTGCTAATGTAATAAAAAATACATCAGGAATTATTTACATCGTTGGGCATAAAAACGGACCATATAAGGTCGGTATGACAACTGGAAGAATAGAAAGAAGAGTTACTGCATTACAAACCGCTTCACCCAAAGAAATTTATACTTACTATACTAGTCCTAAGATGAATTCCATATTTCAAATTGAAGATGATATTTTATGTGAGTTAAAACCATATAATATTAAAGGCGAATGGTTTAATCTTGACATAAAAGTATTGACAAGCATTGTAGAAACCAAAATTGCCAAAAACGCCTCTATAGACCGTTGATTTTAAAGGGTTTTTTACCATCATTTTAGGCAAATGTTGCTTAAATGCGACAAATGTGTTGTTTTAATGCTACACTACGTCAAATAATCGTTGACATTCATTCCTACTGTGCTATACTAGATACATAGATTGAGATTACAGAGGAATTTATATGTCACATATCGAACGTCCTGGTGCCTACGAAGCCGCTATCAAGCGCAACATCTTGAACAATGCTACCAAAACTTTCTACAGGACATATCCTGATGCTGGCGATATTGTCACATTCCTGAATGCTAATTACAAAAATTCGTTTTACTCAAACCTTCTTCATTCGTTGGACACCTACGGCAAGTTGACGGAAAAACAAGTCCTTGCTGTACGCAAGTCTATGGCAACAATGGCTGAACGTAAAGCACAATGGCAAGCCGAGGCGGTTGCTAAAAATGCAACCCGTACATTCGTTGGTACTGAAAAGAAAAAGATTACTGTTACCCTTACAGTTAAAAAAGCAATTGTGGTTGAGCGTCCTCGCTTCCACTACTATGATTCTGGCACCAGCCTTCTCCGTATTTGTGAAGATGCCGCTGGCAATGTTATCGTATTCAGCGGCAATGCAGATTTTCCTGCCGAAGGCGAGACTGCCACTATCACCGCTACTGTAAAAATGCACCGCTACTATAAGCAAGGTGACATTGAAGTGCCACAGACAGTTATCATCCGTCCCAAGACTGTTGCAACGGCACAACAACCTGTTGCAGAAACCGCTTGACATTTTAATCCACTTGAGTTAAGATACATACATGCTTAATAAACAAATTTCAAAATCCACTTTAGCAAAGTTACTTGCTACAGAGAATATTTCGGTAGAGTATCGCAAGGTGCAAACTGCATCATTCGATATCGTGAATCGCCGTCTTACTCTTCCCATTATGAATGACACCACACCAGAAATGACAGACCTTTTTGTCGGACATGAAGTGGGTCACGCATTAGATACACCACAATCATACGTTGAATCGGCTAAGGCTGGCGGTTCTGCATTCTCTACATTCTTGAATGTTGTTGAAGATGCAAGGGTCGAACGTAGAATGAAGGATCGATATCCAGGTTTACGCAAATCGATGGCTATTGCATATCGTCAATTTACTGAACGTGACTTCTTTGGTATCAAAGGTCAAGATGTAAACGCAATGATGTTGATTGATAGAATCAATTTGCATTTTAAACTTGGTGCAATTGCAGGTATTAAATTCAATACCGAAGAAATGGTATACGTTAATGAAGTTGAAAAAGCAGATTCGTTTGAGGAAGTGAAAGATATCACCGAACGTTTGTATGCTTTTTGCAAAGCAGAGTTAGAACAAAAACGTAAAGAAGCCGAAGAAGAATTCGAAAAGCGTAAAGCTGATGGCGAATTCGATGACAATGAAGATTTTGGTGATGATAGTTTCGGTAGCGGTGAAGGTATCGAAGACTATGAAGACAAAAATCCTAATGACTTTGATTCTAGTTTTGATGATGATTTTGGTGATGAAGAACCCGAAGACAATTTTGACAATGGCTATTCGAATACACCAACATTCGAAGATGCTATGCCTAATGAGTTGAAGGCGTATGGTGATGAAGTTAAATCTGTAACCGATGAGAAATTTCAACAAGCATTGAAAGGTCTTGCAGAAACAAAAGAAATTTACATCGGCAAGATTGCTAGCCAGAATCAAATCAACGTAAAAGAATATATTGTTCCTTTCAAGGAATTAAAATTCTTTGAAGATAATTTTTACAATGATCCTGAGTTGCAAGCGCATGAGCGTTATGATTCTACTTTGCTAACGAAATTCGAAGCCAAGAATAAGAATCCAATTGCGTATCTTGTAAAAGAATTTGAAATGAAAAAGAAAGCGGCTGAGTTGCGCCGTGTAACAGTATCTGATACTGGTACATTGGACACCAACAAGTTGCATACTTACAAATTCAATGACGATATCTTCCGTAAGATTGGTTCTGTTGCAGAAGGTAAGAATCACGGTATTGTGATGTTCATTGACTGGTCTGGTTCTATGATGGACAATCTGTCTGGCACAATTGAACAGTTGATTACAATGGCAACGTTCTGCCGCAAAGTGAATGTTCCTTTTGATGTTTATGCTTTCAGTACTGAATGTAATAAAGGAATTCGAAAAGAATACGTTCCTACAACAAATGGTCAATTGCAAATTGATAATTTTTCTCTGTTAAACATTTTGTCTAGCAGTATGAAGAATGCAACATATCGCAAATTTGCAAATGACTTGTTGCAAGTTGCTGAAGCATATCAGCCTTATGTAAATCACCGTAGAAATTACAAGTCCAATTTTATCTGTGATAATATGAAACTTGGTGGCACTCCGTTGAATGCGACAATTCAAGTTGCATCTAATGTTGTGAATGATTTCCGTAAACGTACTCGGTCGGAAATCGTGAATGTTATCTTTTTGACTGACGGAGAAGATTCTTCTACTCTTTGGACTGATGATGAATTAGGACATAGCCACCAGCGTATCGGACCTTCTGACCGCCGGTCAGTATCTTACATCGAAGATAAAGATTCAGCAAAAACTTATCGTGTAAGTGACAAAGGTGTAACACCTACTCTGTTGGAAATTCTAAAAGATCGTACTGGTTGTAATTTGATTGGATTCTACATCCTGCCAAAAAGCAAACGTTACTTCCAAAATGCAATGGCACGTTTCAACATGATGATGACAGAAGATAAGTACAAACAATTCCGTAATGAGAAATTTTTCTCTGTTAACGGATATGGCTACTCAGAATATTTTCTGATTCCTGGTGGTGATGATTTGTCTACCGAAGATGATTCGCTATCAGACATTCTTGGCGAAGCCAAAGATGTTTCCGCACGTAAGTTAAAAGGCGCATTCTTGAAAATGAACCAAAACCGTTTGACTAATCGTGTTCTTCTCTCTAAGGTAATCAAGGAAATTGCTTGATGTTGCGTAAAAACAACAGTTTGAATAACCCTTGACTTACCATAAATACTCTGTTATACTACTAGTATTGAAATTGATTTTTAACTGAAAGGCAAATTATATTATGATTACGCAAAGTGAAAAAGTTGCATTCGTTACCGAAGCCGCCAAACGTTTCGGTGCCATTGTAACCCGCCAGCAGTTGGTGACACTTTCTGAAGAGACTGGCACCAAGCGCCAGTTCTGGCTTGAAGCCGACCAGTACCGAGTTGGTCGTGGCAAGTATCAGTTGCCCCTCCAAGAATTTAACGTTAACATGGCTGGTCTCGCACTAGTGCAATCCACTCCAGTTCCTTCTATGCCAATCTCCGAACCTATCATGGCTCCTGTTGCAAAGGCAGTAGCAAAAATGTCTTCCGTTGCACGTATGCAAGAAGGCGCAATTATTCCTAAAGTGAATTCATTGTACGTTCCTTTTGGATTCTTTGACAACATGAAACGTATTGTTGCATCGAAGAAATTTTATCCAGTATTCGTTTCTGGTCTCTCTGGTAACGGCAAGACCTTCATGGTCGAACAGGCATGTGCCCAATTGAAGACTGAATGCCTCCGTGTGAATATCTCACCAGAGACTGATGAAGATGATTTGATTGGTGGCTTCCGTTTGATTGACGGTGAGACAAAATGGTTTGATGGTCCAGTTGTTCAAGCAATGAAGTCTGGTGCTGTTTTGATTCTTGATGAAATTGATCGTGGTTCCAATAAACTAATGTGCTTACAAGGTGTACTTGAAGGCAAAGGTTTGTTTGTTAAAAAGACTGGTGAGTTTGTTGAGCCAATGCAAGGCTTCAACGTTATCGCTACTGCAAACACCAAAGGTAAAGGTGATGAATCTGGTCGCTACATGGCCGCTACAATTCTTGATGATGCGTTCCTTGAGCGTTTTCCAATTACAGTTGAACAAGAATATCCCGACACTAAAGTTGAAACAAAGATTTTGACTAAGTTGTTTACCAGCCTTGGTATTGATGACAAAGCATTCGCAGAAAATCTTGTGAAGTGGGCTGATATCATCCGTAAGACTTTCGAAGAAGGTGCTATCGATGAATTGATTTCCACTCGCCGTTTGTCTCACATTGCCGAAGCCTACACTATCTTCAATGATAAGATGGAAGCAATCAAGTACTGTATTAACCGCTTTGATGCAGAAACCAAAACATCATTCCTTGATTTGTATACCAAGATTGATGCGGGTATCGACCCTACTGCGGAAGTGACTCCTGCGCCAGCAGATGATGACGTACCGTTCTAAATCTCCTTGGCAGTAATGCCTTTGAGGCTACGTAAAGTAGCCTCTTTTTTTATACATATATAACACATGCAAACTTTTAATAATATGGAGAAATTATGCAATTTGAAATTGATATTGGTAAGCTAAGAGAAAAGAAATTGTTCATTGCGACACCAATGTATGGTGGACAATGCCACGGTTCTTATACTAAAGCAATCGCAGACTTAATGACACTATGCACAAAGTATGGAATTGAAGCTAAGTTGTTTTTCATTTTTAATGAGTCTCTAGTGCAACGTGCTAGAAATTATTTGACAGATGAATTTGTACGTAGTGGATATGACTTGATGATGTTTATCGATAGCGATATTCACTTTGATGCACAAGATATTTTTGTTATGATGCACTATGCAATCGAACGTGATGACATGGATGTTATTTGTGGACCATATCCAAAGAAAGCAATTTCTTGGGAGAAAATTAAATCCGCAGTTGATAAAGGATATGCAGATAAAAATCCGAATGACTTAGAAGAGTTTGTTGGTGATTTTGTTTTCAATCCATCAGACAATCAAACTTCATTCCGAGTTGATGAGCCAGTTGAAGTAAAAGAATCTGGAACTGGATTTATGATGATTAAACGTAGCGCATTGGAAAAATTCGACAAAGCATTCCCAATGCAAAGTTACAAACCAGACCACGCACGTACAGTAAACTTTGATGGTAGCAGAGAAATCATGGCTTACTTTGATTGTGTTATTTGTCCAGATACAAAACGTTATCTTTCAGAAGACTATATGTTCTGTCAATGGATGCGTAAAGCTGGTGGAAAGATTTGGTTGCTTCCATGGTTGCGTTTGAAACATGCTGGTAGTTATATCTTTGGTGGTTCTCTAACTGCGCTTGCCGCAATCAATGCATCACCTACTGCGGGTAATAATGTTCCAAAGAAAGAGAATGCTTTGAAATGATTGACTATCGATATAATGAAGACAAGACTTTGGAGGAACTGAAGTCTTATATTGATGCAACATACGGGCAACATTATTCCCGTGACAAATTCCAAGCAACAGAATTCATCATCGATGGTGGACACGGTGAAGGATTCTGTATTGGAAATGTGCTGAAATATGCACAAAGGTATGGCAAGAAAGATGGACGTAATCGTAAAGACTTGCTAAAAATTTTACACTATGCTATAATCATGCTACACGTACATGACTTGAATGAAGGAAAACAAAATGAAATTAAGTGAATCAACAATCAATGTGTTAAAGAACTTCTCTAACATTAACTCCGGTATGCTAATCAAAAGCGGAAACGTTATTCGTACTATTTCAAAACAACAAAACGTTTTGGGTAAAGCTACAGTAACAGAAACATTTGATAGTGACTTTGTTATATATGACTTGAATCGCTTTTTGGGTTTGGTTGGTTCTCTTACCGATCCCGAAATCGCAATCAATGATGCCGCAAAGAATCTGACAATCAAGTCTGGCTCTTCAAAAACTACATACGGACTTTCTGATGAGTCCATGATTGTTGCACCGCCTGCGAAAGAGATTAAAGTAGAAAATGCGGAAGTGAATTTTCGACTGACAAAAGACGATTTGAATCAAGTATTGAAGTTGTCTGGCATCTTGGGTCTTCCAAACATTGCAGTTGTTGGTGATGGCTCTGAAATCTCTATCTCTGCACTTGATGTTAAGAATACTGACTCTGATAATTTCTCCATCAAAGTTGGTGAGACTTCATCCAATTTCAAAATGATTTTCAATACAGAAAACTTGAAGATGATTCCCGGCACATATAATGTTGCAATTTCATCAAAGGGTATTTCGCATTTCAAGCACAGCACAGACCCAATTGAATATTGGATTGCTACTGAAGCTGGTTCTAAGTACGAGGGTTAATATTATGAGTAATGTGATTGTTCCGTCTTCTCCAGAAGACCGTAAAAAAATTCTGGATGCACTTGTAGAAATCTCCTCATCACTAACTCGCATTGAAGCAGAGCGTGATTTGATTAAAGATATTCTCACTACAGTTGAAGATAAATTTGAGTTGCCTAAAAAGTATACTCGCAAACTTGCAAAGATTTATCACAAACAAAACTTCACCGAGGTCCAACAAGAGCAAGACGATGTTGAGACTTTATATGAGAGTGTGGCTAAGTAACACTCAGTTTGCATTCTAACATGCAATGTGTTAGAATATATTTTTTATGTTATGATAAGGTGAACACATGCTACAAGATTATTTGTGGGTAGAAAAATATCGTCCTCAAACTGTCGAAGATACAATTCTTCCGGCAGACATGAAAGCAACATTTCAAAAATTTGTTGACGATAAAAATGTACCAAATCTAATTCTTACAGGCGGTCCTGGCGTTGGTAAGACTACCATCGCTAGGGCTATGCTTGAAGAACTTGGATGTACTTATATTGTTATTAACGGATCGATGAACGGAAACATCGATACACTACGCAACGAAATTAAAAACTTTGCATCTACCGTTTCATTTTCTGGTGGAAGAAAATATGTTATACTTGACGAGGCTGATTATCTTAACCCGCAATCTACTCAACCCGCATTACGGAACTTCATGGAAGAGTTTTCTGCTAACTGTGGTTTTATCCTTACTTGCAACTTTCTTAATCGTATCATCGCCCCTCTTCACAGCCGATGCTCTGTTGTACAGTTTAAGATAACCAATTCTGATAAGCCAAAACTTGCTGGTCGTTTTATGAAACGTGTGACTGGCATTTTGCAAAAAGAAAATATTGAGTTTGAAGAGAAAGTTGTTGCTGAACTTATTATGAAACACTTCCCTGATTGGAGGCGTGTTCTTAATGAACTACAACGTTATGCGGCCACAGGTAAGATTGATACTGGAATTCTTGCAAATATTTCAAGTGACAATTTCAAGGCATTAACAGAAAAATTAAAAGCAAAAGACTTTACTGGTATGCGTAAGTGGGTTGCAGAGAATCTTGACAATGAACCATCCGTTCTATTCAAACGAATCTTTGACAATACTAATGAATATTTGGTGCCAGATTCTGTTCCACGTATGGTATTAATGCTTGCTGAATATCAATACAAGTCTGCATTTGTTGCCGATCAAGAAATTAATTTTGTTGCATTCTTGACTGAAGCAATGATGGACTGCGAATTCAAATGATTAATAAAAAATTTGATCGTTCATTATACAACAAATATGATAATGTTGGTAAGAATGTAGTAAAAAATTATTTCAAATCTAAATTAGACATAGATGCTATAGACAATTCAGATTTATATGGGGTGGATTTAATACTAACAAAAAATAATAATGTTGTTGGATATGCAGAAGTAGAAGTTAGAAATAATTGGGATAAAGATAATTTCCCCTTTGACACATTAAATGTTCCTAGTAGAAAAAAGAAGTTACTTGAAAATGAATTGCCCACATTTTTCTTTTCCGTAAATAAAATTTTAACTAGAATGTTTTGCTGTAAAGCCGAAGTTGTGTTACAATGTCCTCTTATTGAAAATAAAAACAAATATGTAAAAGACGGAGAATATTTCTACAAAGTTCCAGTAAACACCTTAAAGTTAATTATATTATGACACCATTTGACTATCTAAACGCTATCAACCAATCAAAAGAAAATATGATGGTTGGTACTGACAATGATGAACTTGCAGAAAAATCGTACAACCCATATATCGTTAATAAAGGACTATCTTACTTCCCAGACACAATCCTATATTCAAATGAAATGAATATGCGGCATTTCTTGGACAATAAACCACAGTTTTTGTATTTACTAAATACCATCAGGCCTAAAAAAAGGTTCAGTAAATGGTTTAAGAATGAGGTGGTAGAGGATATTAATGTGATTTCAGAATATTTTGGCTATAGTTACGCTAAAGCTAAACAAGTACAGAATCTCATAACCTCAGACCAACTTAAAATCATGCGACAAAAACTAGAAAAAGGTGGATTGAAGTCTAAGGAGAAAAAGAATGGCGGTGAACATTGAAGATTTACTTGAAGTAAGATTAAAACAAGAAGACGATTTTTTGAAAGTAAAAGAGACACTAACCCGTATTGGCGTTGCATCACGTAAAGATAAAACTCTATACCAATCATGTCATATTCTACACAAAAAAGGTAAATATTATATTGTACATTTTAAGGAGTTGTTTGCATTAGATGGCAAACCAACTGATTTTGAAGAGAATGATTTAGCAAGACGCAACACAATAGCAAAATTGTTAGCCGAATGGGGTCTTATTGAGGTTATAAATAAACCTACAAATGTAGAACAACCAATTGCGCCGTTATCACAAATCAAAATTATCTCTTATAAAGAAAAAGATGATTGGTTATTAACAGCAAAATACAATATCGGAAACAAAAAGAGAGATTAAAATGGATGAACTAGTACAATCACTAAAAGTGTCTTTGGCGAATCACTATGCATTTTATTTGAAGGCACACTACTACCATTGGAACGTAACTGGTCCCAACTTTCCTCAGTATCACGAATTCTTAGAAAACATCTATACTGAAGTGTATGGTGTTGTGGATAAAATTGCAGAAGAGATTCGAACATTGAATGCATATGCGCCAGGAAGTTTTAATCGTTTCATTCAGTTATCACAAATCCAAGGTGACGAATCTGTGCCACCAGCGGAAGTGATGATGCAGAGATTGTTGGATGATATTCAAGTTATGAACTCTAGTATTATGAGAGTATACGAACTTGCAGAGCAAGAGCGTTGCCACAACATAAGTAACTTCATGGCAGAACGTCAAGATGCATTTAACAAACATGCATGGATGATTAGGTCAACTTTAAAGGCTTGACAAACGTTATATTATATGAGATAATGTTATCTCAAACTAAATTAGGAGATTCTATGAAATCCATGAAAGTATTGACAGCAGTAGCATTAACTACTCTCTCCCTAGTTGCCGTTGCGGCAGACAAACCAGCAGAAACAAAACCTGCGCCTGCAACAACAGCATCAGCACCTGCCGCTAAAGCAGACTCCAAAAAAGAGAAACCACATCCCAAAGTGATTACTCCAAAAGAGAAAGCCGCAAAAAAAGCAGAGGCTACAACAACCGCTAAGAAATAATTCTTAGTAATTTTTTATCATTATTTGATGAGGTATTTAAAATGGCATTTGTAAATTCTAGCAAAACACAGACAGAACTCTTGGTATCATACTTGCGTGGTACTGGTCGTGGAATCTCTGCACCACAAGCACGGTCTTTGTTTGGCATCAAAAACCTTCGTGCCCGTATCAGCGACTTGCGCCAAGCAGGTTTCAAAATCCGTAAGGACATGAACACAGAAGGCAACACAACATATTTTGTTTCACGCAGAATGGTTGGACAGGCTTAATCTGTTATAAATAAACGTATCTCAGGGATGGGAACGTAAATGGCTCTTCTACCTTAGGAGCGTCTAACGCTGGCACAACGTTATGGTGTCCCTGTATGCAGTAAGCAGGATTAATGATACGCCTTCGGGGTATCGGATTTTATTTTTAACTCGCTTAATAGGAGAAACTATGTTACAAAACATCAATAGTGCTATCGATGCATTTCAAAGCACAAAAACGCAATTCGTCAAAACATTCGTCAAGAATGAAGAACTTGCAAAACCCCTCAATACTTTCATTGAAGCGCAAACATCTTACGCAAAGGCTGTCGCTGTAGAAGTCAACAAGTTTTATACAACTCTTGGACTCTCTGCATACACATTCGATGCTAAGAAAGCATTTTCAAAATCTAAGTAAGAGGAGATACAATATGGGACATACACCAATTCCCGCTATCTTTGGCGGTCCAGGTTTCAAAGACTTTGATAAATTCTTTGTTGGCTTCGATGAACAATTCAATCGACTAGCAAAAATACATGATGATGTGACTAAGAACATTCCTAACTACCCACCTTACAACATTCGCAAGACTGGTGACAATACATACGTCATTGAACTTGCTGTTGCGGGTTTCGGTAAACAAGAAATCGATATCACTTTAGAAGACAACAAATTAATTGTTGCTGGCAATACAAAAGATGATGGAGACAATTTCTTGTTCAAGGGTATTGCTAATCGTGCATTCACTCGCACGTTTGCACTTGATGACCAAATCGAAATTCAAGATGCCGCTTTGATTAATGGTATGTTGAAGATTGCTTTGGAACGAATCATCCCAGAACATAAGAAGCCAAAGAAGATTGAAGTTAAGGATGCTGAATCTAAAACTAAAAAATCATCTCAACAATATTTAACTGAGGATGAATTATGAAATCAGTAAAAAACTTCTTTATGGCATTACTTGAAGCAATTCAAGATGCGAAAGAGCATAAAGCAAAACGTTTTAAATAAACACCGAGGGTGCCGCAATGGCACCCTTTTTTATTATAGGATATAAAATGGCAAACTTAAGAATTTTAAAATTGACAACAGGTGAAGAGATTGTCGGTGATCTTGTAGAAGAAACTTCAGAAAAATATCGCATTGAGAATCCATGCATTCTTGGTATTGCAATGGGTCCAAATGGCAAAGCAAGTTTACAAATGCAACCGATGCTTTTATTTTCCGAACAAAAAGTTGTTGAACTTAAACCAGAACATGTTTTATATAATGTTTCAGTTGCAATTGAAATCAAAAACAAGTATAATGAAGTTTACGGTTCGGGCATTGTCGTTCCACCACAACAATCTATTATTATTTAATTGAATGAACTCTTTATTTTTTCCTACAACTATCATTGACGGATTCTTAGACAATCCAGAAACTGTTCGGGAATATGGATTAGGATTAGAATATAAAATTGATCCCAATTTTATGCGACCAGGAAAAAGAAGTGATTATATTCACAAATCAAATCCAGAATTTCACGATAGATATATTCATAGGATGCTATCTATATTTTATGACGATACGACTGATATAAAAACTGCGGCATATAGTAACTACGACTTAATTGATAGTAGATATGGAACTGATGGTAGTTGGTTGCATACTGATATGTCAAAATCAAAAACTAATGGTAGTGTTATTATGGCGACCGCAATTTTATTTTTGAATAAAAATCCTGGAGCGGGTCTTGGAATTTTTGATGTTAATGATTTAGATTATTTTAATAAAGGAAATGATTTCCATTTCAATAAGCGTAGAGAAGCGATAAAAAATTTAGATATTCCAGAATATAGAAAAGCACATGATGAATATTTTGATGAGAATATTTTTGTTAAAGGGAAATTTAACAGATTAGTTCTCTTTGATGCTAGAGTTTGGCATGGTGCATTAGGATATTATGGAACAAATGATGATGACACACGAATGACAATAGTAACGCAATTACATTCAGTATTGGCAACAAATTCTTCCGGTCAGTCAGTTAGTCTTCCAATGCCTAGATCAAAACGTTCTTCTGAAATTTGACACAACATCAGAAAAAAGATACAATTACATAATGAAATTTTATACGCACTTTTCTAAACTTGGCAATAATATTCTTGTTCGTGGTTACAACAACGGCAAGAAATTTATTGATAAAGTTGAATACAATCCAACTTTATATTTACCATCCAAAGATGGTGACTATAGAACGTTGGATGGACAATCAGTTGCGCCTGTGTCCCAAGGCACAATGCGTGATGCTACTGAGTTTATGAAACGATATGAAGACGTTGACAACTTCAAAGTATATGGCTCAACAAACTTCCCATACGTTTATATCAATGAAGCATATCCAGGCAAAGTAGATTATGATCCAGAACAAATTAAGATTGCAAATATTGACATTGAGGTTGGCTCTGAGAATGGCTTTCCTGAACCTGCATCTGCGACTGAGCCAATTACTGCCATCACGTTTAAGATAGCTGGACACTTCTATGTGTTTGGTTGTGGTGACTTTGAAACCAATCGTGATGACGTAACATATCTCAAGTGCCGTGATGAAAATAATCTTACCATGCGTTTCTTGGACATGTGGGAAGAAACATCACCAGACATTGTGACTGGTTGGAACATTCAATTTTTTGATATTCCATATCTGAACAATCGTATCACAAAACTCATGGGCGAGAATACTGCAAAGCGTTTGTCACCATTTCGTAGAATCGGTGAACGTACAACTACGATTCACAATAAGCAACAAGTAGCATTCGACTTGGTAGGTATTGCTATTCTTGATTACATTGAATTGTACAAGAAGTTTACTTACTCACAACAAGAAAGTTTTAGTCTTAATCACATTGCATACTTAGAACTTGGTGAGAAGAAGTTAGACTACTCTGAAGTCGAAAGTCTGCATCAGTTATACCGAACAAACTTTCAAAAGTTTATTGAATATAACATCCATGACGTTGAACTTGTAGATCGCATTGATGCTAAGATGCAATTGATTGACATGGCACTTGCGCTTGCATATGACGCCAAAGTTAATTACACCGATGTGTTCACGCAAGTACGCATGTGGGATACTTTGATTCATAATGAATTGATTGAACAGAATATTGTTGTGCCACAGAATGTTCGTACACCAAAAGACGAACAGTATGCTGGCGCTTATGTGAAAGACCCAATCGTTGGTATGCACGAATGGGTTGTATCATTTGACTTGAACTCATTGTATCCACACTTGATTATGCAATACAATGTTTCACCTGAAACAATTGTTGAAGGTCGCCACACTAGTATCTCTATTGATAATTTGCTGAACGGTGAATATCAAGCGCAAGGAGAATATTGCATGGCAGCCAATGGACATTATTTCAAGCGTGACAAGCAAGGCTTCTTGCCTGCTATGATGCAACGCATGTATGATGATCGTTCATTGTACAAAAAGAAAATGATTGAGGCACAAAAGGCTTACGAAAAAGAAACCGATAAAGAACGTAAACGTGAAATAACAAATCAGATTTCAAAGTACAAGAACTTGCAGTTGGCAAAAAAAGTACAGTTGAACTCCGCCTATGGCGCACTTGGTAATCAATATTTTAGGTTCTTTGACATTAGACAAGCAGAGGCAATTACTCTGTCTGGTCAGTTATCCATTCGCTGGATTGAAATGAAGTTGAATGGTTACCTAAACAAATTATTGAAAACTAAAGAGGTCGATTATGTTATTGCATCGGATACAGATTCTGTATACGTCAATCTTGGTCCGTTGGTACATATGGTCTACGGACAAAAGAGTGAAACGAAAGTTGAAACGATTGTTGATTTCGTCAACAAAGCATGTATCGAAAAATTCGAACCATTCATCGATAAAGCATATCAAGAACTAGCAGACTACATGAATGCATTTGAACAGAAGATGCAGATGAAACGTGAAGTGATTGCCAACAAAGGTATCTGGACTGCAAAGAAGCGTTACATTCTAAACGTGTATGATTCTGAAGGTGTTCGATTTGCAGAACCAAAGTTGAAGATGATGGGTATCGAAGCCGTTAAGTCTTCCACACCAATGTCGTGCAGAGAGAAGATTAAAGAGTCATTGAAGATTGTGATGAATGGCAACGAACAAGACTTTCAATCATTCGTAGAAGCATTCAAACAAGAATTCAAAACTCTTCCATTTGAAGACATTGCATTCCCACGTGGAGTTAGTGACCTATCTAAATATATGGGCAGTACGGAACTATATTCAAAAGGCACACCTATGCATGTGCGTGGTGCGATAATGTTTAATGCGTTTTTAAAGAAGTACAAACTGACTAAGAAGTATCAGCTTATTCAGGATGGCGATAAGACAAAATTTTGTTATATGAAAGTTCCGAATCCCGTTCAAGAAAATGTGTTTTCTATTCTGACTGTACTACCAAAAGAGTTTGGTGTAGAAAAATATATCGACTATGACACACAGTTTGATAAAGCATATCTTGATCCACTAAAAACAATTGTAAACACAATTGGTTGGAGAACCGAACGTGTTTCTTCATTGGAGAACTTTTTCACATGAGTACAAAAATACCATCAGAATATCTAGCGTTTAGAAAAGAAGATGATTTTGGATTTAGTGCAGTTGACGAATCAACGTTAACTAGACTAACAGACCCAACTACATTAGAAGATACAATTGCTGTTAAACAAACAGTAACACAATCTTCCGAATCTCTACAGCGTGTAGAAGAAAAACTAGATGCAATGCTATCGTTATATAATCAAGGTAAACTTGGTCTTGACGCAGAGCGCCAAAACATGATTGCAGAAGTTAAAATTAATTTAAAAGAATTAGAACAACTCATTATGCCTTTGCTTGTTAACTTGATGAAGAATCCAGAGAAAGAATATATCTACTGGCCTAATCGCACATCAAAAATTCAAGAGCAGATAGATAAAGTATTGTCGTTGACTAGAGGATAATTATGCTATTTGCTTTAATTACATTATTGAGTGCAATATCTTTATCTGCTATTGCCGCATATTATTCTGTGATTGGTCTAATGGCTATCTTTGCGGCTAGTCCAATTCCAATTGCAATCATGGGTGGTGCGCTTGAGTTTTCTAAACTCATTGCCGCATCTTGGGCGTATAAGAATTGGAAAATTGCACCACGATTCTTAAAGTACTATTTCACAATAGCAGTTATAATTCTAATGTTTATTACATCATTAGGAATTTTCGGTTATCTTTCCAAAGCACACAACGACCAAAATTTAGTTAGTGGAGATGTGCAAGCACAGATTGCGCTTATCGATGAGAAGATTAAAGTTGAAAAGGATAATATAGATGTTAATCGCAAAACTCTCAAACAAATGGATGAATCGGTGGACCAAGTTATGGTTCGCTCAAAAGATGAAAAGGGTGCCGAATCGGCAGCAAAACTTCGCAAAGCCCAACAGACAGAACGTGGTCGCTTACTTAAAGAAATCGAAACATATAACAAGCGGGTTTCGACTCTTAATGAAGAAAGGGCTCCTATCGCCGCCCAAATTCGTAAAGTGGAGGCGGAGGTTGGTCCGATAAAATACATTGCGGCTTTACTCTATGATGATGTTGATTCTAACATACTAGATAAGTCTGTACGATTCGTTATTATTCTTTTGGTTCTTGTGTTTGATCCGATGGCAGTTTTACTTGTCATTGCAGGCAATTTTTCTTTGAGAGAAATTGAAAGAGAAAAACGAGAAAAGTCGGGTGGATATGAAATTAATATTCCATCCGTAACTACTGTTGGTCCCGTACCAATGGATAAAAATGAAGTCCTTAGTGCAAGAGAAATGTATCATAGAGATCAAGATTCTATGTGAGAAAATTTATGAGTGATATACAAATTATTGAAAATTTTATTCCAAAAGAACTGCAAGACGAAATTGAAACCTTAGTGAACAGCGATATTTTTGAATGGAGACTTTACTCAGGAACATTACGTAAAGGTCTATATGATTATGAGAATAAAATTGGTATATACGATACATGGCAACTTAGTCACATATTTTTTTATGGTGGTCATCCAGTATCGAAATATACTAATATCATAGCTTCTATGTTATATCATATAAAAAAACACACGGGAAATGATTACAGAAAACGTTTGATGAAAGTGAAAACAAATTTATTGTTTCCCACCAATTTAAATATGGATGACAATTCTTGTCACATTCCACATGTTGATGTTCATACTGATGGATGCAAAACAATATTATATTATATTAATGATAGTGATGGGGATACTTTTTTATTTGACGAATTTATTGATCCAGTCTTTAATAAAAACTTTGGTGGTACACACTATACGTATGAAGACGGTAAAGCAATTCCTTCAAATACAATGATATTGAATCGTAGAATAACACCTAAAAAAGGTACTGCAATATTATTTGATTCGAATCGATATCATGCAAGTTCTTCTCCCAAAATTGCCGATAGAAGATTTGTTATTAATTTTGTTATATCGGAGAAAGATTTAATATGAAATTTCTTGGCGAAGAATACGAAAATAAAGATTTTACCGGTAAACAGTATTGCATTGAGGACGGAATTGAGTTATAATATTTTATTAAACACGTATCATGAAGGAAAAACACAATGAGTAATTTTTTTACAGACTTGGTGGATCAGTTAAAAGACGAAGACACTAAAATTTTATCTGAAGGTGGTGCATCTGCTGAGTATAGTGGATGCATTGATACTGGTTCATATGCATTGAATGCTGTTCTATCGGGTAGCATTTATGGCGGTGTTCCTAATAACAAAGTGACTGCATTCGCTGGTGAATCGTCAACAGGTAAAACATTTTTTGTACTTGGCATTGTTAAACAATTCCTTGATGCAAATCCTGAAGGTGGTGTTATCTATTTTGATACTGAAGCCGCAGTTACAAAACAGATGATGGAATCCCGTGGCGTTGACACTAAGCGTGTCGTAATCTCCGAACCAGATACAATTCAAAAGTTTCGTCATACTGCATTGCAAATCATTGAGAAGTATCAAGCACAACCAGAAGCAAAACGTAAACCAATGATTATGGTTCTTGATTCTCTTGGTCAGTTATCTTCAACTAAAGAAATGGAAGATACTGCTGAAGGCAAAGAGACTAAAGACATGACCAAGTCTGCAATTCTCAAAGCAACATTTCGTGTATTGAATTTAAAACTTGCTAAGATTGGTGTACCTTTGCTTGTAACGAATCACGTTTATGACGTTGTTGGTGCATACATCCCAACTAAAGAAATGTCTGGTGGCTCTGGTTTGAAGTACACAGCATCCACAATCGTTTACTTGTCTAAGCGTAAAGACAAAGATGGTACTGAAGTTGTCGGTAACATCGTTCGTTGCAAGTTACAGAAGTCACGTTTGACTAAAGAGAACTCTCAAATTGAAGTGAAGATTACATACAGTAAAGGCTTGGACCGTTACTATGGATTGCTTGACATTGCAGAGAAGCATGGTATCATTAAGAAAGTTTCTACACGATATGAACTTGCCAATGGCACTAAAGTATTTGGTAAGAACATCAACGAAGAGCCAGAGAAATATTTCACACCTGATATCTTAGCATTGATTGACGAAGCATGTAAAAAAGAATTCTTGTATGGACAAGAAAACGATAGCGGTATTGTTGATGAGGTAGAAGAATTGGAGTTAGCCAATGAAGATTAATGAAGACTATGAAATCACAACCCGTGATATCAAATACAAAGACAAAGATACTGTAGCATCCATCAAAATTAATTCTGGCATGTATAAAGATGTGGAATTTAATTTTGGTGAGATTAATTTCTCCGAAGAAGAAAATCCTGATGGAACGTATTCAATCGGCTTCAACTATGATATAATAGATGAAGAACACAAGGCGTTACATGGTAATAAAAACTTTGAAACGCACCTCGGTGAAATTTTAAATGATCTTCTAAAACACTCATTAGAAGAAGCAGAAAAAAGGTATAAGAATGAACTTGGAACAAAAAATACTGAAACACCTGATATTGGATGAAGAGTATACACGTAAGACACTACCATTCATTAGGGGCGAGTATTTTCAAGAGTCTTCAGAAAAACTATTGTTTACTGAGATTCAGAGTTATGTGAATAAGTACAACTCAATGCCAACGCAAGAGGCGTTGGTTATTGAGATTGACAAGAAAATTAATCTAACAGATGACCAGCACAAGAAAACTATTGCGTTAGTCAAACAGATTACAATCGATCCTGAAGTATCAGACACTAAATGGTTGATTGATGCGACAGAAGATTTCTGTCAAGAGAAAGCAATCTACAATGGCATCATGCAGAGTATTCAAATTCTGGATGATAAAAACAAAACTGAAAAACTTGATAAAGGTTCAATCCCTAAAATCTTAGCAGATGCACTTTCGGTTTCTTTTGATAATCACATTGGTCACGATTTTATTGATGACGCAGAAACACGATATGACTTCTATCATAAAGTTGAAAAGCGAATCCCATTCGACCTAGACTATCTGAATAGAATCACTAAAGGTGGGCTTGCAGAAAAATCTTTGAACATTGTTCTTGCTGGTACTGGTGTTGGTAAGTCATTGTTCATGTGTCATTGTGCGGCAGCCAATCTAACGATGGGTAAGAATGTTTTGTACATCACAATGGAAATGGCTGAAGAACGTATTGCAGAACGTATCGATGCAAACTTGATGAACGTTGAATTGGATCGATTGGTTGGTATGCCTAAAGAAACTTATCTACGCAAAGTTGAATCTTTACGTGAGAAGACTAAGGGTAAATTAATCATCAAAGAATATCCAACCGCTAGTGCAAACGTAAATCACTTCTCGCATTTGTTGAATGAGTTGAAATTGAAACGTCAATTTATTCCTGATATCATTTACATTGACTATCTAAACATTTGTTCTTCCGCACGTATGAAGATGGGTTCTTCTATTAATTCTTACACATACATTAAAGCAATTGCAGAAGAGTTGCGTGGGCTTGCAGTTGAACATAAAGTGCCTGTCGTATCAGCTACTCAAACAACAAGAAGTGGTTACACAAACTCAGACGTTGGACTTGAAGATACTTCAGAATCGTTTGGTTTGCCTGCAACAGCAGACTTGATGTTTGCTTTGATTTCAACCGAAGAACTTGCAGAGTTGAATCAGATTATGGTCAAGCAGTTAAAGAATCGATACAGCGACCCAACAACAAACAAGCGTTTTGTGATTGGTGTTGACAGAGCGAAAATGAAACTGTATGATGCAGAAGAGTCAGCGCAGACTAACATTTCCGATAGTGGGCAGATTGAAGAGGATAAACCTGCATTTGATAAGTCTAGTTTCGGCAAAAGAATGCAGAAAAACCGAGATTTTGGCAATCTAAAGGTTTAATTTCACATTGTGAAATATTCCTTTCCCTAAATATCCCTTGACGGGATGCCATAAAAGTGATAAAATATAATTTTATGAAAGACTAAAATGGATCTTAAAAATTTAAACGTTCCTTTAAACTACTTGAAAGAAAAACGTGATATGATTAAACTTGCAGAATGGTATAATTGGGTTGTGAAATCTTTTGGTGAAATTTGCGGCTGGATCGGATTGATTCTAATTCATGGTTCTACAGTACCAGCAACATACTTGGCAATTAAAGGCGAACCCACTATACTTCCACCATTAAGCATGGTCGTTCTAATTTGGAGCGGATTATTGCTATTCTTTGTTCGTTCTGCGATTATGAAAGATAAACTATACATGCTTTCAAATGGTATCGGATTTTTCTTGCAAAGCATTATGTTAGCATTCTTGGTGTTAAAATGAGAGTAAATTCAATCACAGAATATAATAATAAAATATACGAACAAATGCAAGTTCGACATATAGAACGTAGACAAGAAGATTTGCGATTAGAAGAACGTAGGATTAAACAAATGCGTGAAGTATCAGAGCAAGCACGTATTGAAATGAATCGTAGAATGAATCGTCCTGGACAGAATGTAGATAGAATGGCATAGTGTGTGAAAACAATATCATTGTTTGTTAATCATCCCGAATGTTCAACAGATTGTTGTGATGGGATGATTAAAGCACTATCGCCAAATTACAAAATTAATCTATTCAATACAGATAGTGATTTACTGACAGTTTTAAATAATACAGATATAATTGCATTTCCTGGAGGTATCGGAGATGCAGATTCTTATGATAAATTCTTTAGACGTAAACGTGCTAATATGATAGCAGATTTTGTTGAGTCTAAAGGATATTATCTCGGAATATGTATGGGTGCATATTGGGCTGGTAGTCACTATTTCGATATACTAGATGATATTGAACCTGTTCAGTATATTAAACAAAATACGGCAGACATTCGTAGGTCTTATTCTACAGTTGCCAATGTTACTTGGAATGGCAATCCTGAGACAATGTTCTTCTACGATGGATGTGCATTGACAGGCAATCTAGAACGTGCTAAAATAGTCTCTACTTATGCGAATGGTGACGCTATGGCAATCATTCAGAACCGTATAGGTGTGATTGGTTGTCATCCTGAGAGTCAAAAGTATTGGTATGAGAAACCTAGACAGTACATATCAAAACACTGGCACGAAGAACGAACGCATAAATTATTGTTGGATTTTGTTGATGAATTGACTGAAAATGCTAATATACACATATCAAAAATCGAAGAAGAAAAAAGTTCCCGCAAAGAAAATGGCGGAATATCAGAAGTGGCAAGATTCCTTACCGACAACTTCATTCTCTAAAGGCTTCAAAAAACCTGCCAAAACAGTAGAAGCATATCAGCCTCCGAAAGCATATGTACGTGAAACTGTACGTCATCCCAGTTTAGCGACAGTTGGCGACAGTTGCACTAAACCAATTCATGGCAAAGTTTACACTGGCGACAAGATGATCGGTATTGGTACGCTACACAAAAGCAATGCAGTTCCTATTTTCTCTAGCGATGATGCAAAGGACCAAGCGTCAATGCGAAGATAATTATAAATAGGTCTATTGCAACGACAGACCTATCATGCTTAAATTTAAAGAATACCTTATAGAGAAAAAAAACACTCACATGGAACATGCGGAAGACGATGTTCTAAATGGTGGTGTTGAAGGAACAAGAGACAGCATAAACGCACTCAGAGCGGTGCGTGACATGCTTGCTGGACATTCCAAAAGCAAAGTTGACATTTCAGTCAAGTGGGATGGTGCGCCAGCAGTCTTTGCAGGACAAGACCCAACAGACGGCAAATTCTTTGTTGCGAAGAAGGGTGTCTTCAATAAAAATCCCAAAGTATACAAAACTCCAGCAGATATCGATGCAGACACTTCTGGTGACTTAGCAGACAAACTCAAAGCGTGTTTGATGTGGTTGCCTAAGATTGGTATCAAAGGCGTCATTCAGGGCGACTTGCTATTCACACAATCCGATTTGAAGACAGAGACAATCGATGGTGAATCATATGTCACGTTTCATCCAAACACTTTAGTCTATGCAGTACCAACAGGAACAGAACTTGCTAAACAAATACAAAAAGCAAAGATTGGTATTGTCTGGCACACAATCTACGAAGGTGATTCTTTCGAAACAATGTCAGCAGTCTTTGGCAAAGACATTCTAAGCACACTTACTCAAAGTCCAAACGTTTGGATGACAAGTGCAGTCTATCACGATGTTTCAGGTAAAGCGACATTGACTCAAGTAGAAAATGACGAAGTGACATCGATTCTATCTGAAGCCGGAAAGATATTCCAAAAACTAGATGCCGCTACTCTAAACTATATCAATACAGACGAAGACTTGATTGAACGCATCAAGACATTCAACAATTCAAAAGTGCGTCAACAGTTGAAAATCACTAACGTCAAAGCGCACGTTAAAGAATTAATTACATACATTGAAGACTATTACGAGAAACAAGCCGAAGGCAAAGGTGAACGTGGTCGTGCTACTCAGATGCTAAAGAAGAGCAAAGTTCTCAAATTCTTCTCACCAAAAAACAAAACACATTTAGAAGATATTTTCACAATGATGAATCTATTAGCAGAAGCGAAGTTGATTCTAATTAAGAAGATGGATGAAGTTAAGACGTTGAATACTTTCTTGTTGACAAAGAAAGGTTACGAAGTAACTGGTGTTGAGGGTTATGTTGCTATTGATAAGATTAAAGGCAATGCAGTCAAGTTGGTTGACAGAATGCAATTCAGTTACGCAAACTTCTCACCTGATGTTATTAAAGGTTGGCAGAGGTAATAAGGTTTAATTTGAAACCGGACACCTTTATGTATACATCGGGTAAATATAAATACTGGTAGATATGCACTAAACAAAGGAAAATAATAAAATGGCACAAGAAGGATTTTTATATGAAGAGAATGCATATAAAGCGTTGAACAAATACAAAATTTCAACGGGTGGAACTGCCGGTGCATCACACGACAAACCAGATTTGACTATTCAAAATAAATCGAAGAAAACTACTGGTTGTGAACTTAAAAATTCACCGACTGCCGCTGGTTCTTTAGTTATGAAATACTACGATGGTAAGTGGCAATTCGGTGATATTGGAACTGATCCTGAAAAAGAATTCTTAGTTGAATTAGCAAAGAAATTCAACTTGCTAAGAGAGATGAACACTAGTGGAACTCATGGTAAAGACTGGCGTGGTAAGGTGCCTTCTTTGCAAAATGATGAAAGAGGTAAAAAAGTCATAGTTGGTGCTAAAGATAAGGCGGCCGCCTACAAATCAGATTTAGAAAAGTTTGGGGCGCAAAATGAAGTGCATGTGCCTATTCCAGCAAAAGCAATATGTGACTATTACATTGCAAAAAAATGTTCGTATATCAATGTGGGAACTCACGGATTCTTTACATTAGCAGGCAAAGACTTATTGGGTCTACAGCCAAAACTCAAAGCAAACAAGAATTCTCCGATTCCTGATTTTGCTACTAATGCATCTGCTGTTATTCGTGTTCGCTGTCAATATAAGGGTGGTGGAGACTATCAGTTTGTTATGACGTTACAATTCGGTAAAGTATCAAAATCCCCATATAACATTGCACCCCTTAAAAAAGGCGCTAGTGCGGCAATCGATGAAGTAGCATTAAAGGCAGACCCCATAATTCTAGCATTCATGTAAATTATAAATAAAGTATAACTCAGTTAGGCTACGGCAAACCTGTACAGATAAGTCTACGGAAAACTCTAAGAATATGAAATCGTTTAAAGAATCAGTATTGCTTGATGAAGCAAAAGCAAAAGGCAAAGTAATTGTCGTGTACGGTGGTGGCTTTCAGCCATTTCATGCCGGACATTTGAGTAGTTACACTCAAGCCAAATCCAAATTTCACACACCAGACTTTTATGTTGCATCTAGCAACGACACAAAGGTCCGCCCAATCCCATTCAAAGATAAAGAATTCCTAGCACAACAAGCAGGAGTTACAGACGATTTCGTTCAGGTCGTTCAGCCGATTAATCCGGAAGAGATTATGAAGAAGTATGACGAAAAGAAAGACATTCTCATTCTTGTTCGTTCAGAACGTGACCCAATGAAGTACACAAAAAAAGATGGTTCACCAGCATATTATCAGCCATTTGTTAGCATTGACAAATGTGAATCATTTGAGACACACGCATATATTTTTGTAACTAAGAAACATGACTTTACAGTTAATGGTAAAGAAGCATTCTCTGGCAGTCAAGTTAGAAAAATGTATTCAGACGCAGACTCAGAAGAAAGAGATAAAATCATAAGCGATTTATATCCAAAAGCAAAAAATAAAGCTAAAGTGAAAAAACTTTTAGACAAATACATAGGTGGTGGCATGAACGAAGAATTAGAACAACAGGACGAAGCAGTACTTGGTTACGCACAACGTAGACATAGAGCGCAACAATTTAAAAGAATGGCTAAGAGATTGCTTAGATCAAGACAGTTGCAAGCAAAACGTGCGCCAGATAATAAACGTGTCCAGAGAGGGGCTAAAAAATTAGCATATAAATTCTTCAGACAGCGTTATGCTTCTGGTGGAAAAAGTTATGCGGATTTGAGTACTGGAGAAAAAATCTCTATCGATACACGATTACAAAAAATGTTACCTAGCATTAGAAAACTAGCGGCACGTTTAATTCCTCTTGCAAGAAAAAATGCATTGGATAGAAGAACGCAAGCAATGATGGCATCTAAGGTTAAAAAAGAAGACGTTAATCAAATGTTTGGAACATTTGTTGAAGCAGTTAAAACTCCAGAGGCTAGGAAAGAATCTTCTAGACTAGACCAATTAGTTCGTTTAGGTTTAGCTGATACAAAATCTCTATCTACCATAAAGCGTTCTGTTGATAAATTAAAAAGCGGAGATGTATTGTCTCCACAAGAACGTAGCGCAACGAATGATTTGCTAACAACATTACTTGATATGGTAACATCAAGTGACGCATTATTCAGAATGACAAAGACACAGTTGCAAAAAGAATCAAATCTAATGTGCAATTATACTCCAGAAGGTGTCATGTGTGAACAGCACGGAATGAATGATTGCATGTATGAAAGTGATGATGGCGATTACGAAGATGATGATTCCGCAGAGATGGACGGAATTTCAATGGCACAAATTCAATTATCTAACATTTGTGACGATGCTGAAGATTTAATCCAGCAGTTGGATGATATGGATGAAGAACCTGATGAATGGGTTCTATCTAAGATTACTAAGGCAGAAGATTACATTGCTACAGTTCGTGACTATCTAGAATTCGATGATAACTTTGAAGACGATGGTGAAGATGATGATGGAGAATATGGTAATGAAGTCGATGCGTATATAAATGATATGGAGCCGGCCGACTTTGGTGATGCATACGAAGAATTTAAACCAATCATTGAAGAGATTAAGAGTCTATACAATAAGTCTGAGAAGTCTGGCATTTCATATGACGTTCTAAAAGAAGTTTATCGCCGTGGTTTAGCATCAACTAAAAAAGGTACGATGACACAAGAACAATGGGCTTTTGCTAGAGTGAATTCATTCATTACACGTAGAGGTAGTTCTTGGTTAAATGAAGATAAAGATTTAGCAGAAAAAGTTACATTGAATAAAATGTTTGAAGCATTAGAATGGGGTACAGATGCAATGCGTAAATCATACGCAGCCGATACTCCAGGACAATCAACGGATATTCAAAATGCAGACCATTGCTGTGATGATTGCAAAGAAGTTGATGAAGGTTTGAAAGACCCAAAAGATAATCCTTGCTGGAAAGGATACAAACCAGTTGGCACAAAAGTTAAAAATGGTAAAACTGTTCCTAATTGTGTTCCCGTTGAAGAAGATATTGCAGAAGAAGTTGATTGGGTAAATATTTTATTTGAAGCAGATTATCAAGGTAAAACTGTCAAATTAAATGATCCATTCAGAACACCTGATGGTCCTAAAAAGTTTGGTGTCTACACTATGGGTCCAAATGGTAAAGTTGTTGTCGTTCGTTTTGGTGATCCTAATATGGAAATCAAACGTGACGATCCTGAAAGATTAAAAAGCTATCGTGCTAGACACGGTTGCGACAATCCTGGACCAAAGTGGAAAGCAAACTATTGGTCTTGCCAAATGTGGCGTTCAGACAAAAGCGTAAGCGATTTAGATTAAAGCGGAGATACACATGAAAAATATAGAAGAAGCAAAAGTTGGATCAGGTACAGCAGTCGCAAATAAAGACGCAGAAAAACGTGCCCAATTAACATTGAAGAGCATTAAATTGAGAATCAAGCAACAAAAAGAACGTGAAGCACTTGCATCACAGAAAAAAGCTGTTAGTACTGAAGAAACAGTTGTGGAATCATTCAGCCCATCTCAGATTGCCGCTTTGAAAGCAGAGTACTCTAAGATTAATACAATTGATCCAGATAGCGACACATACAAGAAGTTGATTGCTATGCTTGATAAATTAGATTTAAAATCTTTAAAATCTCTTGCTGATGCAAATGTAAAATTTGTATCTAAACTTGCACAGAATCGTGTTCTTAGAAAGAGCATGAAAAAAGAAGACGTTCAGCTTGATGAAATTTCAACGAAACTTTTAGCTAAAGCCGCACACGCCGCTTCCGATCCTGATGCAGATTATCATTATGGTAAGTCACACGATCCTCAAAAATTTGCAGATCGTGCTAAGAAAACCAAAGATGCAAAATCTGCGGCCGCAGTTCAAGGTGCCGCAGATGCTAAAGGCCACTATACAAGACCAGGACACACTCTTGGGTCCTATGATAAACTCGCACACAGAAGTCCAGCCCGTGTAACTAGCGCAGGAAAAGCAAACAAACAAGATGTTAACAAATTAAAAAAGAGTATAAGTCTAAAGGTTGAAGAAGGTGAATCTATTGATGAATTGTCTACAAACAAATTAGCAGACTACAAAAAGAAAGCCGGTGCAGATGCATCAGCCGCAGACAAAGCAGGCGATATCAAAAAAGGTAACAAACGTTTCTCTGGCATTATGAAAGCCACTAGAAAACAATTTGACAATGATTCAAAGCAAGGTATGTCAGAGGCTTCACAAAGAGTTGACTCACTTGTGACTGACGCATTAAAAGTGATGCAAGGTTCAGAATTAAAAGACGCTGTGCAAGCACTAAAGACTGTACTTGGAGATAGAGAATACAATGACCGCCGTGGGCATTACAATTTCTATGTTAAACAACTAGTTGACATGTATGGTAAGAAAACAAATGAAGAGTTGTCACCAAAGCAAAAAGAAATTGACAAGAACAAAAACGGAAAGATTGATGGTTTTGATTTAGCCGCAATTCGCAATAAAAAGAAACCACAAGGTGCAGACTTTGCCGCACAAAGACGTAAAGAAAGACTTGCATCTAATGGGCGTATGGATGAAGGAAAATCTGATTACGAAATCTATCACAAAGATTATTCTTCAGCAGTACAAACAGCTATCAAACAAGCAGAGAAGCGTGGCTTTGAAGTAGACATGGATGATTGGCACGATAAAGTTGCTACTGGTCCTAAGAAACCTTCTGCTGGTAAAACAAATTCATTCTCCGTCAAGTTGAAGAAAGACGGCAAAGAATCTAAGAAAACATTGCACCTTCAAGTGTACAACATGGACAATCACAAGTATGAGTTGAACATGTACATTGAAGAAGTTCAGTTGGACGAATTGAACAAAGATACATTGTACTCTTATGTGAAAAAATCCGAAAAGGATCAAGACATTCAATTGGATAAACTTTCTAGAGCCCTTGATAATAAAAAAAATATAGCCAAAGCAGTTGCGGCATTTAACAAAAATAGTCACAAATTTGCAAATAGGAGTGCTGGCCAAGAAAGAGCAGAAAAGCGTTTAGCCAAAGAAGCGGCATCACCTGCACAGCAAGCGGCTATCGCTATTGCTATGAAGAAGGCTGGTAAGAAGCCAAAAGATATGGAAGAAAGTGACGCATACGACAAAAACGTTAAGCCTAGCGACAAGCCACACGATAAAGATGCCGCAGCCCAACGAGCAAAGCTAGCCGCATTGGCTGCCAGAAAAAAAATGTCTGAAGGTTTGATGGACAGAATTAAAGCTATCAAACGTGGTGTCGAAGCTAAAGCTAAAGCAGACGATCATTTCGACAAAGCAGGTGATCCAAAGAATGCAAACGCAAGCAAAGACTTAAAGAAAGCAGTTCGCTATCACAATCTTTTAAACAAAGAAGAAGTTGTGCTTGAAGCTAAGAAAAAAACTTTCAAAGATGTTAAAAAGAAAATGAAAGAAGAAACCCCAAGCAATGCTTCAGTCAAAAGGGGTGAGGCATTAACTGGTAAAAAAGAACCAATTGAAATCAATCCAGAATTAAAAGAAGAAGTAAAATAAAATGAATAATGGATTGCCGCAAATTTATTGTGACATGGATCAAGTGTTAGTCAACTTTGTTGGTGGTGCTAATAAAGCATTAACTGCCGCAGGGCTAAAGTCTTTCCCACAAGAAGAAAAGAATGCTAAATGGGAAGCACTAAGTAATGTATCAAAATTTTGGGCTAACTTAGAGCCAATGCCTGATGCTATGATGTTGTGGAGATATATTAAGCCACATAATCCATATGTGCTATCGACACCATCTAAACGTATGGCAACATGCAAACCAGAAAAGATTGAGTGGGTTCGAAAGCATTTAGGTAATGTAGAACACATTTATCTTGTCCCAAGAGAGGATAAACAAAAATATGCAGTAAATAGCGATGGAACACCAAATCTATTGATTGATGACTATGAAAAAAACATCAAAGAATGGGTTTCCGCTGGAGGAATCGGAATACGACATATAAATAGTATGAACACTATTTCACAATTACGAAAACTAGGATATTAATAAAAGGAGAACACCATGGCACTATGGGGAAACAACGCCGCACTTGCATTGACGGGTACAGTAGCAACAACTAACGGTTCAGCTACAGTTACTGGAACTAGCACAGTATTCACAACAGAAACAAAAGTTGGTGATGTTATTAAAGTTAACAGCACTTTCGCAAAAATTATCGGAATCACTAGCAATACTGCATTGACGATTAGTCCAGCTTGGTCTATCGCCAATACATCAGGTGTTAGTGCTACGTTAAAGCAATCACCAAAACATCTTGCCGCTGGTTCTGATACTACAGTTCAAAGCGTCAACTTAATTTATGGTGTTGACGTAAACGAAGCAACAGCTAACAATGAAATTCCTGGATGGGTTTACACAAACATCTATACTGATACGCATGGAAACATTCGTAGAAAGTCTGAAGTCTTGGCTTCATTTGCTACTATGTCTACTGCAACAGACGATGAAGACGTAGCATATCCAGATTACAGACTTGTTATTGGTACACAACCAACAAGCAAATCAGTTACTTCTGGTACGGCTAACACATTTACTATTGTTGTAACATCTGTACCAACTGGTGCTACGATTAACTATCGTTGGCAACGTGCTGCCAATGCGAATGCCGCATTTGCAGATTTGACGAACACTGGCACATGGACAAATACAACAGCGGCAACCGTAAACTTTGCAAACTCAACCCTTGCAGTAAGCGGTTCTATCTATCGTGTTCAAATGTCTGTTACAGGCGGTACTGGTGCAAACACAGTATCTGCAAACGCAACATTGACAGTTGTTTAATACATGGGGACTTAGGTCCCCATTTTGGTCCGAGTCCCGGAAGTAGCATTCCCATTAAATTGGGTTTACATTAAGGAAAAGAAATGGCAGATAAAAAAGTAACGCAGTTAACAGCATTGACTGCACCATCAAAAGACGATTTATTATTAATCATTGATGACCCATTAGGTTCGCCAGTAAGTAAAAAAGTTACTGTTGGTGATTTCTTTGGCACAACCTCACAAGTAACATCAAACACAATCAATCTTGCTTCAGTAGGCGCAACATCGTTTACCGCAAACAGTTTTACGGTAACGTCAAACACTCAATCCACTTTAACTAAAGGTGTTTCGATTAATAGTTCTCTTGCTGACTCTGATACTGTAATTGCATCTGACAATCAAGCAAATATGTTTTATGTTGATGCCTCGGCAGATAAAATTGGTATTGTAACAAACGCACCAACAGAAGCACTTGATATTAATTCTGACGCAGTTCGTTTACGCACAACAAGAACACCAGCGAGTTCAAATAATACTGCTGTTGGTTGGGGCGTAGGTACAATTGCTTGGGATGCAAATTATTTGTATATTGCGACAAGTTCATCCGTAATTAAGCGAGTGGCACTAAGTACGTTCTAATGACAACTTTAAATAATGATAATTTTGATGAGTACGCAGTAAGCAACTACATAAATCCCAATTGCATATCTGTATTAGAATTCTTAGATGATTTGAAAACAATCAAATATATCAAAAGGTTAATAAACAAATATGTAGATAAAAAAGAGTTGAAAGAGCGATTGATTTTAAATCACATAATTTCTCTTTCAAATGTGTTTGGTGCTGAAGCTACAGTCAATATGTTAGCGTTTAAGATAGACAAAAAAAATCGTGATATATTAAACGCATTTCTTCTATATCTTGAGTATGTAAAAGCTGAAGATTTAGAAGTGTTAGATTTATCATTGTACAACAATTTAAAGAAGAGTATATAGAGTGTCAAATTTAGTAGACTTATACTTAGTGTATAGAATTTTAAGACTGTTTACTACTCCATTTGCGGAGTGGGAAGCATTTAAAACTGGCGTTATTGACGATGGTGGAAATATTATTGTTCCTCCAGAAAAAAGAACGCCCGCACAAGAAGAATCATTCACTAAATTTGATTTATTAATTTCAAAATTAAAACGTGTGTTGGAAAAATTACCATTCGGTAAAAATAAACTTGCATCATATGCCGCCGCTTTGTTTCTACTAAAAGAAGAAAAGAATATTAAAGAAGAGACAATTGAAGAGCAATTCTTAGATTATTACAATGGGCAAAGTTATTTAACTGAAGACGCACCAGTAAACAATGTTGGTGGTGGTAATATTGCTGGCGCTAATGGTGACCCACCAAAGCCAACTAAAGTTATGATGCGTAGATTTGCGAATCACGATGTGTTTGTTGTTGATGCGAAGAAATTCAATGACGCACGATTTGGTAAAAAGAAATATCTTAAGTATGAAAAATACGTTGGTAATGATGAAGTTGGAAATGCAATTCGTACTTATGGGCGCAAGTATCCTAAGAAGCCAATTATTATACAAGACGAATTAACTGGTGCTATGACATTCTTACGTCATGGACGTTCAGGAATGTTTACAGAACAATTTGAAAGAGAACAATTAGTTGAGGAAGTCTCTCAGGCGCAATTGAATGAGTTGGAAAAATACTTAGATCAATTGTTCAAAGCATTAAATGTTGATGTCGCATTTACTAAACATTTTTTAGATAGAGTTAACGATGCACGTAATGGTAAACCTATCACAGTAGATGAATTACAATTATTATTTAAAAAGACAATTCAAAAGTATGGAAAAAGAATTCCTGCGTTAGGACCAGATGCAGAAGCAGTATTAAATGATATGAAGACGCAGATCAATTTACCATTCGTATTGAAATGGGATAGAGATGCTGAAGAGTTAGACTTGGTAGCAAAAACAGTTATGCGTAAAAAGAATTTTATGACGCACAATCAAAAATTCACAGTATAAGGAATAATATGTTAGAAACAATTTTTTGGATTTTAATCGGTGCATTTGTTGGTTGGCATTTTCCACAGCCAGCATGGGCTAAGACGTTAGAAACTAAAGTGCGTTCTGCATTCGCAAGTAAAGAATAATCATGTGGATTTTAGAATGGTTGCCCAATTGGGCATTTTATGCAATATTCTTTATTGGATTGTTAGGGATTATTGCAACTGAGTTTTTTAAGTTTATTCCTGTATTGTCAACATATAGACTACCGATACAGATATTATCTGCTATAGCATTATGTTTTGGTACTTATATGGCAGGTGCTATATCAGACAATGAATCTTGGCTTGCTAAAGTAAAAGAATTAGAAAAAAAAGTTGCTGAAGTAGAAGTTAAATCTGCTGAAGAAAATGTAAAAATAATTGAAAAAGTTGTCAAGAAGATAGAAGTAGTTAAAGTTCAAGGTGCAGAAGTTGTTAAGTACATTGATCGTGAAGTTGTTAAGTATGATACTATATTTGCACCAGGAGGCGCATGTGAAATTCCTAAAGAATTTTTTATAGCACATGATGATGCTGTCAAGGATCCAAGATGAATAAATACCTTGCATCATTATTGCTTATCCTATTATCGGGATGTTCTACTGTCGTTCCTGTGACAGTAAAATTTCCTGATGCTCCAGATGAAATGAAAGTTAAGTGCCCGTCTTTAAAAACTATGGACGGATCTAAATTATCTGAGATATCTAAAACAATAACCCAAAACTACACAACGTATTACGAATGTGCAGTTAGAAATGACGCTTGGATAGAATGGTACGAAACTCAAAAGAAAATTTACGAGAAACTAAAGAAATGAGTGATATAGTAGAATTAAAAGTTGACGTTGAGGTTTTAAAAAATCAAGTCTTGACAATCACACAACTCTGTGGTAAAATGGATTCGCTTATTGAAAAGCTGGTGGATAATCACGACCGTATGGTCAATCAAATATATGACGATATGGAAAAAAGAAAAGCAGACACCAACACGGATATCAAAGAATTGCACTCTAGAATCACCACAATTAGCCGTGAAGTTTCCGACAAGGTAGAATTGACGGAACGTAGAATCATGGATGAAATTAAAGCACTTCGTGAAGAAATTCAAGAGCATAATCGCAAAGAGGATAATGAATTGCGTAAGATCATGGAATGGAAGTGGATGGCCGCTGGCGCAATTGTTGTGCTTGCATGGATCATGTCTAACATCAAAATAGATGCGGTATCAAAACTATTTGGTAACTAATTGACTTTCAGTCGAATGTATGCTATAATGTACATTCGATGAACATTGTATATTATGAGAAACATTAATTATGAGTATTTGGATCGATCAAAAGTACATCGGTACACTCTCAGTTCGCTTGGACAAATTCGTTCGCAAAGGCGACTACACCTACAACTTCAGATGCCCTATCTGCGGTGACTCCCAAACAAATCGAAACAAGGCACGTGGATACATCTTTGCACAAAAAGGTGGACTCTTCTACAAATGCCACAATTGTGCAGTCAGCATTTCACTAGGCAATCTAATCAAAGCGGTTGACCCAAACCTCTACAAAGAGTATTGCTTAGAGCGATACAAAGAGGGTGAGACTGGTCGCAAAGCACACAAAGAACACGGATTCGTTTTTAAACCCGTCACATTTGGCAGTAATAAAACAGACAATCTAAAAGGTGTTCTAACTCCACTATCTAAACTCAGCGATACGCATGAAGCGATTGTATACGCACGTTCTAGAAAGATTCCTGAAGATAAATTAAAGACACTTTATTACGTTGACAATGTGCAGAAGTTAAAAGTTTTCTCGCCAGAGTATGAAGAGAAGATTGTAACTGAAGAACCTAGAATCGTATTACCATTCTATGATGAAGATGATGAATTAGTTGGCTTAACGGCACGTGGCATTCGTGGTGAGAAACAAAGATATCTTGTGATGAAAATAAAAGATGATTTGCCCATGATTTACAATATGAACGGGATAGATATAACACAGACTATTTTTGTTACTGAAGGTCCGATTGATAGTCTATTTTTACCTAATGCTGTTGCAGTTGGAAATTCTAATTTAAAGTACGTACTCAATTACTTACCTAAAGATAAGTTAGTATTGATTTATGACAACGAACCACGTAATAAAGAAATCGTAAGAGAGATTGGTGAAGCAATTAAATCAGATGCGAATGTTGTGATCTGGCCTAAATCATATGATGAAAAAGATATAAATGATATGATACTCGCCGGAAAAGAACAGGATGAAATCATCAATACTATAAATAACTTTACTTTTCACGGCCCAAAAGCACTACTTGAATTTAACATATGGAAGATGAGATGAACGTAAAATTAATAAGTTATTCACAACAAGCAATTGATCCGAGCAAACAAGATGAATTTGAATTCGAACTACCAAACTTACAGGACCTTGTCGCATATTGTGCAAGAGTATCGAATCCATCCAATCAGTCCAATAGTGAGACTTCAGAAAGACTCATCAAATACCTCATCAAACACAAACATTGGAGTCCACTTGAAATGGTCTCCGCATGTATTGAAGTTGAAACAACAAGAGATATTGCAAGACAATTGTTGCGACACAGAAGTTTTAGTTTCCAAGAATTCAGCCAACGATATGCTGATCCTACTAAAGAACTCAATTTCGTACTTAGAGAAGCACGGCTACAAGACAATAAAAATAGACAAAACAGTATAAAGACAGAAGATATTGAATTGCAAACACGTTGGGCACTAATGCAACAAAGAGTAATTGATGAGGCAAAATATGCGTACAATTGGGCGATTGAACATGGTATCGCAAAGGAGCAGGCGAG
>Ga0209598_10000375_pt1 | contig 35970 bp, 29 predicted proteins | sample M_140807_EF_Meta_FD_187317 | JGI IMG/M metagenome (GOLD analysis project Ga0209598, IMG submission 187317) | Freshwater microbial communities from Lake Montjoie, Canada to study carbon cycling - M_140807_EF_MetaG (SPAdes) (version 2) | ecosystem: Environmental > Aquatic > Freshwater > Lake...
AAGAACTCTCAGGCGCTCGACAACGCGGAGCGCGTGGCGACGTACGCCGAGATTGAGCGCATCTTCAGCGACGAGCTGCCACAGGTCGGCCTCGTCGTGGCGATGGACTTCGCCGCCGCGCGCAAGACGGTCGGCAACTTCAGCCCCGCGGGCCTGCGCCCCAAGACGCACTGGAACATCGACCAGCTCTTCCTGCGCGCGGCGCCGTAAAAGCGCATGTGGACGTTCATCGCCCGCCGCTTGGTCTCGATCCCGCCGCTGCTGCTCGCTGTGAGCTTCATCACGTACCTGCTGCTCTATGTAGCGCCGGGTGACTACTTCACGCGCCTGTGTGATAACCCCGCGATTACAGAGGAGATGTGCGCGCAGCTACGCACCCAGTACGGCCTCGATGGCGGCTTCTGGAAGCGGTACGCCTTCTGGCTCGTCAACGCCGTGCAGTTCGAGTTCGGCTACAGCTTCAAGTACGAACTGCCGGTGTTCTCGCTCATGGCGGAGCGCCTGTCGAACACGCTGCTGCTGAGCGGCACGAGCCTCGTCGCGTCGTGGGGCATCGCCATTCCCCTCGGCGTGGTGGCGGCGGTGTTTCAAGGCAAGTGGGCCGACAAGGTGGCCGGCTTCATCAGCTTCTTCGGGCTCTCCATCCCGCGCGTCTTCTACGCGCTCCTCGCGCTCCTCTTCGCGGCGAAGACGGGCTGGTTCCCGACGGGCGGTATGCGCGACCAGATCGCGTGGGATGACTTCACCGCTTGGGAGAAGGTCAAAGACGTGGCGCATCACCTGATGCTGCCGGTCTTTGTGGTCGCGACCGCCGAGATGGCTTCCCACATGCGCCAGATGCGCGCGCAGATGATCGAGACGCTGTCCAAAGACTTTGTGCGGACGGCCCGCGCGAAGGGGCTGGCTTACTGGAGCGTGGTGTGGAAGCACGCGTTCGGCAACGCCGTAAACCCGCTCGTGACCCAGTTCGGGTACAGCCTCGCGGCGCTGCTCACGGGCTCGTTCCTCGTCGAGGTCGTGTTCTCGTGGCCCGGCATGGCGCGCCTGACCGTGGACGCGGTCTTCGCTCAGGACGAACCCCTCGTCATGGCCGCCGTGATGATGGCGACCACCATGCTTGTCCTCGGCAACTTGGTCGCCGACCTGCTGCTCGCGGCCATCGACCCGCGCATTCGCTTGGAGTAGCCGATGGCCGACGCCCCCGCATCACCCGGCCAGCTCATCTGGCTGAAGCTCAAGCGCAACCGCACCGCGATGTTCGGGCTCGCCGTGCTCGTCGTGCTCTACATCAGCTCGATCTTCGCGGGCTATCTCGCGCCCGCCCACTACGCGACGCAGAACCGCGAGGTGTCGTGGCACCCGCCGCAGCTCGACGACCTGCACCTCTTCGACGCGGCCGGTGACTTTCGTGGCCCTTTCGTCTACGGCACGAAGCGCGTACACCCCGCGATCGCGGAGTACGAGGTCGAGCCGGACGTCGTCGTCGAGCTCGACTTCTTTACCCGGGGCGATACGTGGTCGTTCTTCGGTCTGTTCGAGAGTGACATGCACCTCTTCGGCTGGTCGGACCCGAAGCGGCCGGTGTTCCTGTTCGGGAGCGACCTATACGGCCGCGACATCCTGTCCCGCGTGCTCTACGGCAGCCAAATCAGCTTGTCCGTCGGCATCATCGGCATCCTGATTAGCATGAGCCTCGGCATGTTCCTCGGCGGCGTCGCGGGCTACTTCGGGGGTCGCATCGACTTCGTGCTGATGCGGTTCATCGAGGTCATCCTGTCCATCCCCGGCCTGTATCTGATCCTGACCCTCCGACAGGCCTTCGGCCAGGACCTGCCGAGCACGCAGAGCTACTTCATGATCATCATCGTCCTCGCCTTCGTTGGGTGGGCGGCGAACGCGCGCGTCGTGCGCGGCATGGTGTTGTCCATCAAAGAGAACGACTACGTCACGGCCGCCGAGGCCCTCGGCGTGAGCCGCTTCAACATCATCCGCAATCACATCCTGCCCAATACGTGGAGCTTCGCGATCGTCACCGCGACCCTCTACGTGCCCTACTACATCCTGAGCGAGGTCGCGCTGAGCTTCTTGGGCGTGGGCATTCAGGAGCCCGAGGCGTCGTGGGGCAATATGCTCAAGGACGCCCAGAACATCCGAAACCTCACCGACTACCCGTGGGTGCTCGTGCCGGGCTTCTTCATCTTCTTGGCGACGATGGCCTACAACTACCTGGGTGACGGCCTGCGCGACGCGGCCGACCCGCGCTCGAAGGTTTGAGCCATGAGCACGCGCGAGGTCGTCCTCTCCGTTCGCAACCTGAAGACCTACTTCCGCACGCTCTCCGGCGTCGCCCGCGCCGTGGACGACGTGAGCTTCGACGTTCACGCCGGTGAGACCTTGGGCATCGTGGGCGAGAGCGGCTGCGGTAAGTCGGTGACGAGCCTGTCGATCATGCGCCTGATCGACCCGCCCGCGGGCTCACACCCCGGCGGCCAGGTGCTCTTTCAGGGCCGTGACCTGCTCAAGCTCTCGGACATCGAGATGCAGCAGGTGCGTGGCGGCGATCTGGCCATGATCTTTCAAGAGCCGATGACGTCGCTCAACCCGATCTATCGGGTCGGTGACCAGATTGGCGAGTCGTTGCGCGTCCACCGCGGTATGACCAAGGCGGACGCGCGGCTCGAGGCGCTTCGCCTGCTCGAGAAGGTCGGCATTCCCGACCCGAGCAAGCGCGTCGACGACTACCCGCACCAGATGTCCGGCGGCATGAAGCAGCGCGTCATGATCGCGATGGCGCTCGCATGTCAGCCCAAGCTGCTCATCGCGGACGAGCCGACGACCGCGCTCGACGTCACGATTCAGGCCCAGATCCTGGACCTGCTGCGCACGCTCCAAGAGGAGACAGGCGCGGCGATCCTGCTCATCACGCACGACCTCGGTGTGATCGCCGAGATGGCACATCGTGTGATCGTGATGTACGGCGGGCGCGTCGTCGAGCGATCGAGCGTGAACGACCTGTTCGACGGCCCTCGACACCCCTACGCGCAGGGGCTGTTCCGCTCGCTGCCCAGCATCGACACGGTCTCGGACCGCCTGGCCGTGATCCCCGGCATGGTGCCGCCCGCCACGGCCTTCCCGAGCGGGTGTCGCTTTCGTAACCGCTGCGAGTTCGCGACGGACGTCTGCGCAGCCACGATGCCCGAGCTCGAGCCGGTCGTGTCGCCCTCGGGCGACGACCGCGCCGTCGCCTGCGTGCGCCTCGCGGAGCTCCCGAGCGCCTGAGGCGCTTAACGCGCCTCGACCTCGCTCACCCACGCGTCGAGCTCAAGCCAGCGGGCGTCGAGCCACGCGAGGCGCCCCGCGGCGTCCTTCGGAAGTGCCTCAGCGTCGAAGCGCCACACCACGACCCGCACGACACGCCCGATCAGGCCCCCCCGCCACAGGTCATCGAAGGTTCGCAGCCCCTCGAAGCCCACGTGCCCCACGACGAGGACCTCGGCGGTCGGTGCGGCGTCGAGCAGCGCGAGCGCACCGCCCGGCTTGACCGGCATGAGCCGGCGCAGACCCGCGAGCCGCGCGTGACGCGCAGGGTCAGACGCGCTCAACGCCTCGAGCGCCTGCACGCGACGCTTCTCGGTGGCCCGGGTGCCCTCGGGGTAGATGAGCACGCCCTCGTCAGGTGACAACGACTGCGCGAGCGCGCGTACGCCCTGCAGGTCGCCGGCGGTGTCCTTTGCGCTGCGCCGCACCCACATATTCGGGAGCCGCTGCCCGACAACGTCGAGACACGGCAGCACCAGCAGCTCTCGCTTGAGCACATACCGCAGGCTCAAGCCGAACGGCAGCGACAGCGCCCGACCCGGCAGCAATGTGTCGGCGACGCTCGCGTGTCGCACAAACACGATCGGTGACCCCCCCAGGGTGGGTCGACCGAACGGCGCATCGATGACGACGCGCAGGCCGTAGAATGCCTCAAGCGCCTTGAAGATCGCCCCGACCCACAGGTGCTGCAGCATGGAGTGCCGCGCCCGGTCCGCGGGGACGCCGCCCCACGGTCGAACGCACCAAAGGCCGAGCGCGCCGTAGAGGCCCGCGACCTCGAAGATCAGGTACGTGCAGGTGAAGCACACGAAACGGACGCGCGCGAGTCGGCCGCCCGAGAGCGCGTCCCACAGCGCGAGCAGCGGCAACCAGAGCCAGATCGTGCCCACCAGCAGCCAAAGCGCGACATGAACGCCGGTGATGCTGAGCGTGCGGCGTACCCACCGCGTCGCCCACGACTCGGAGCGCGGCGCCGTCGCACCATCGTTCACGGCGTGTCCCCCTGCGTGCGCGCCTCGCACATCGACCATAGCGCGTCGCGGTCGGCGGGCGACTCGCGCGTCCAGGGCAGCAGGTGCGTCGAGCGCGCCGCGCGATCAAAGTAGAAGAGTCCCGTCGTCGCGCCCGGTGAGGGGGCTGCAGCGGCCCAAATCACGGTGTCGGCGCCCTGCTCGGGCGTGCGAAGTCGCCCCGCCATCGCCTTGTGAAACTTGGGCATGAAGCGCGCCACGGCGGGCGTGTCCGCCCACCCCGGGTGCATGGCGTGGACCACTGTGCCCTGGGCGCGCAGGCGCTCCGCCCACAGCTCAGCGAGGACAACCTGCATGCGCTTGGTGCACGCGTATGCATCGAGCGGGTCGTAGGGCCGCGCAGTGATGTCGGGGTCGCTCACGCGCAGCTTGCGGGAGTACATGCCGCCGGACGATACCCACACCACGCGCGCGTGGCCCGCCGCCGCGAGCGAGGGCGCGAGCGAGCGCGTGAGCAGGTGCGGCCCCAAGACGTGCGTGGCGAGCGTGACCTCGTCGCCCGCGGGCGTGACCTGTCGCGTGTCCGGCATGGTCCCCGCGTTGTGGACCAGGATGTGCACGGGCGCGCCGTCGAGCGCTGCGGCGAAGCGGCGCACGTCGTTCAAGTCCGAGACGTCGAGGCGCTCGACTACGACCTGAGCGGACGGCTGCGCGGCGAGGAGCGCGGCAGCCGCCGCCGCCCCCCGGGCGGGGTCACGGCAGCACAGTGTAACGCGCGCCCCGAGCTGGGCGAGCCCCTGCGCGGTCGCGAAGCCGATGCCCGAGTTCGCCCCCGTGACGAGCGCGATGCGCCCGCTCAGGTCGACCTGCAGGTCTGCCGGGTCGAACCACGCGGCGTGTCGCGCGTAGCCCGTCGCGTCGAAGGACGCGTAGATCGAGGCGTCGAGCGTGGCGTCTACGAGCCGCCGCGCCCAGGACGGCTTTGCGCCGTCGCTCAGGTGTCCTCTTCGTCGCCGGCGGGCTCGTCGCCGCCGTCGCCGTCGGCGTCGTCGTCCTCAAACGCGGCGTCGTCATCCTCGAACGCGCCGTCCTCGTCTTCGAACGCCGGGCCGGCCTCGTCCTCTTCAAACGCCGGTTCGGCGTCTTCCTCGGCCTTCGGCTCGTAGACGGGCACCGCACGGCTCCGCTTGCTGCCCCCGCGGCTGCCCTTGCCCGTCGGCTCGGGAGACACGATCTGCGCGGGCGTGCCGCACTTCGGGCAAGCGGGTTCGGGCTTATTCAGGTCGTAGAACTTAGCGCCGCAGTTGTGGCAGGTGAACTTGCGACCGAGCGCGGGGTTGGCCACGGCAGGCTCCTCTCTCTGGGGCGAAGGGACACGTCGACTTTGCGCGACTTGGCCGCGCTTTATGGAGTCAAAGCGCGGGGGGCGTCAACACCCGGCCCGAGAAACCTATCGCAACCTCGCCCCACGCGCGCGCATCCTGAGTCCCCATGGCGCCCCCCACACTTCACAACCCGCTCCAGAGCGCACTCAAGGACGCCCTCGCTGCGTGGGCCTCGGGCGTGGCCGTCGTCGGTGCGCGCGACGCCGAGGGCGACCACGGCACGACCGTCTCAAGCTTCACCTCGGTCTCGATCGACCCGCCGCTCGTCCTCGTCTCGCTCGCGTCGAGCGCCCGAATCCTGCCGCCCATCGACGCGTCGGGGCGCTTTTCGGTCAGCGTGCTCGCGGCCGACCAGCAAGGCGCCTCGACGCATCTCGCGACACGTGGGCGTGCGCCCGGCTTCGGGCCGGTGCCCACGGTGCGTCTGCACCACGACCTGCCCGGCGTCGCAGGCGCGCTCGCGCACCTGACCTGCGAGGTCGAAGCACGCATCTCTCAAGGCGACCACACCCTCCTCGTCGGCCGCGTGACGTCCGCCTCAGCCGACCACACGCTGCGCCCCGCGCTCGTCTATCATCAGCGCGGGTATCGCACGCTCTGATCGGCGCTCACTCGGGCGGTGACTCGGGTATCGACTGGAAGCGCTGCACCTCGGCGGGCTTAAAGTTCGGCCCGTAGCCGAACTTGATGCGCTCGACCACCCGGGGCCAACGCGAGGCGTCCCCGTTGTCAAAGCATGGAGTCTGCTTGAACAGGCCGGGCTTGAGCGGATTGAACGTGCCCATCTCGTAGAGCAGCACAGAGCAGGCACGCGAGCGCACCGTCCCGTCTGCATCCTCGAGCAGCTGAAGTAACCGCCGCTGAGCGTCCACCTTAAGGGCTCGATTGCCGAGCGCTTGCGCGACGGCCGCGCGCGCGGCCGGCAGCGGCGTCGCCACCAGCCGGTCAATGACCTGCCAAGCGGCGGGCGTGCCCAGGTCGATGAGCAGCTCAGTCGCGACCTCGTACGTCCTGACGTTGACCTCGGTCGGCGTGGTCCATCGCAGGGCAGCGTCGATGTCTGGCACGACGTCAGCCGTTCTCAGCGCACGCGCCGCGCCCAAGAGCTGCATCTGCCATGGCCGCATCTCGCTGGAGATGTCGTGCAGCAGCCGCCGAATGTCGGGCACGCTGTCCGTGTCCTTCAGCAGGGCGAGCGCCCCCGCCGCGAGGACCTTGGACTCGGCCGTCACGCCTTGCGTCAGGCACATCCGCAGCGTGCGTCGGGCCTCGGCACTGTCGGCCTCGCGCAGATTGCCGATGCGGCGGGCCAGGTCCTGGTAGTCCTCGGAGCCGCGCTCCGCGGCGCCGCTGCAGGCCAGCGTGACAGAGTGCGCGGTCGGCGAAGAGGGCGGCGCGGTCGGCGCCCCGCTCGCGACCGTGTCGGGGGTGGGCGCACTCTGCTGAGCGGGGTCGTGCCCGCACGCTGCGAAGCAGACCACCGAGAGTGGGAGCAGCCATGCGAAGGCGCGCATGCGGTCATGCTGCACACCCCGTCCGCCCGCGCAAGGGTCTGCCGCGCTTGACTCTCGCACCGCAGTCGGCACGCTACGGCCGTCGAATCGCAACCCTAAGCACCCGAGGCAGAGACCCATGTCGCGCGCGACCCTCTCTCGAACCTTTGCTCCGACCCTCGCCGCCCTGCTCGGCTTGACCGCCGCGTGCGGTGAGCCGGCGACCGCAGAGCCCTCGGCTCACGCCCCCGCGGCCACGTCCAGCGCTGGCCCCGCATCGCCGGGCGCGCCGGCGACTCAGGCCCCGGCCCCGAGCCGTGGCCCGGAGCACATCGTCTTTGACTTCGCCGACAACCGCCCGCTCGCGCACCATACTCGCGGCGGCGCGCCGCTCGCTGTCGCGGGCCGGTTGGGCTTCGAGAAGTACCTGCGCTTCGCCAAGCCCAAGGTCTACTTCGACCTCAACGAGACGCGGGAGGGCCGCCCGGTCGCGCTCGCCTCGGGGAACGTGCACTTCGACCTGCCGGCGACCCCCGCGCAGGCGCAGGCGACGACCCTGCAGATCCGCCTGCATGCCCCCGGCGCGCGCAAGGTCTCGCTCCACTTGGGCGAGAAGAGCATCGCGAACCAAGACCTGAGCGCGGGGTGGCAGACCGCGACCTTTGCGCTGCCCTCGAGCAGCCTGAAGGCGGGCGAGAACCGCTTCATGCTCGCCATCGGCAAGGGCGAGGGCACAGTCGCCGTCGAGGCCATCGCCCTCGGAGGGCCCGCGCTCGACGACGCGTCGACGCCCAAGCCCTTCTCGGACGGGCGCTTCACGCTGCGCGCGGACGAGGGCCTCGCCTGGTACGTTCAAGTGCCCGCGAACGGCCGCCTCGTCGGCGATGTGGGCGGAGACGGCTGCGAGCTGACCGTGACCGCGACGCCGGCCGAGGGGGCGGCCGTCTCCAGTGCGCTGCGCGGCGCAGGGGGGGCCGTTGACCTGACGCCGCTCGCGGACAAGATCGTGCGCCTCGACCTCGCGCCGAAGGGCTGCGCCGAAGCAACGCTGTCGCACGCCGGTTTGGCCATCCCGGGCGACGCACCGAGCGTTCCGTCGACCGACGGACGCAAGAAGCCGAAGCACGTCGTCTTCTGGATCATGGACTCGCTCCGCGCGGACCGCGTCAAGCCTTTCTGGCCGAAGGCGCGCGCGGACGTCCCCGTCTTCGAGGCGCGCGAGAAGGACAGCGTCGTCTTCCGAAACACGTACGTGCAAGGCAACGAGTCGCGCGCAAGCCACGCGTCGATCTGGTCGTCGCAGTACCCCGTTAACCACCAGATGATCTCCGACGGCCGGAAGCTCGACGCGGCGAAGTGGTTTACGCTGGGCGAGGCCATGAAGAAGGCGGGCTTCTTCACGAGCGGCGTGTCGGCGAACGGCTACATCATCACGAAGTGGGGCTTTGGCGAGGGCTGGGACAAGTACCGCAACCACATTCACGAGGGCGGCGGCGTCAGCGGCGCTGACGTCCTCAAGTTCAGCGTCGCCTCGCTCGAGGGCAAGGCGAAGGACCCGTTCTTCCTCTACTTGGGGACGATCGACACGCACGTCTCCTGGCGGGCCAAGTCGCCGTGGCTCAAGCAGTACAGCCCGACCTACAAGGGTCCCTACGAGAAGGCCGCGAGCGGCGTAGACGTCGAGAAGATGGCCGCGGGCAAGCTCAAGGTCACGGACGCCGACAAGGAGCACATCCGCGCCATCTACGACTCGAACGTGAGCTACCAGGACAAGCTGCTCGGCGACCTGTTCGAGCAGCTCAAGACCTGGGGCATCGCGGACGACACGATGGTGGTCGTCACGGCGGACCACGGCGACGAGCAGTGGGAGGACGGGCGCGTCGGGCATGGCTCCTCGCTGCGCGAGTCGCTGGTGCGGGTGCCGCTCCTCGTGCACTACCCCGCGCTGTTTCCGGCGGGCAAGGTCTTCGAGGGCGCGGACACGGTGGACATCCTGCCGACGCTCCTCGACGCCATCGGGCAGCCGATCCCCGAGGCGCTGCAGGGCGAGAGCCTTCTCCCCGTCGCCCATGGCGTCGGCCGGGGCTACCCCAAACCCAGCATCGCCAGCCAGTACGAGTTCGCGCACGCGATGCGCCTCGCCGACTGGAAGGTCCGCGTCGGCGGCAGCGGCGTGCCTGAGCTCTACAACGTCGAGAAAGATCCCTATGAGCGAAACAACCTCGCGGGCGAGCGCCCGATCGAGCGGCGCTTCATGACGGACGTCTTCTCGCTCTTCTTGAGCCACCAGAAGGCGTGGCGCAAGCACCGGTGGGGCGCCGCATCGAACCTGAAGCCCGCCTTTACCGAGGACTTGGAGAAGCGCTGACCGAGGCGGCGCCGAGCTGCTCGCGGATGTACCGCGCGACCGCGTCGTCTCGACCCGCCAGCAGGGCCTCGGTCTCGCCGCGCAGCTGCTCAGTGCGCGCCTCGGCGTCGGGCGCTCGGGTCTCCATGAGCAGCGCGCGCAGGCGCATCGCGGCGTAGGCCCGCGCCCCTGCGTCGACCGTCGTGTCGGCGCGCACGGCCTCAAAGTGCGTCTGCGCTGCATAGAGCTCGTCGCGCAGGCGGTGGTGGTCCGCGAGCGCGAGCCGCGCGCGCGGGGCGACCGCGGACGCAGGTGCGTCTCTGCTCACGCTCGCAAGGTCGCTCAGGCCGCCTTCGACGTGTCCGGCGCGCAGCCGCGCCACCCCACGCACAAAGACCGCCTCGGGGGTGCGCCGCTCATCCGGAAAGTGCGCGATGAAGTCCGCGACGCCACGCTCGACCTGAGCGACCGCCTCAGCGGAAGGGTGAGCGCAGAACGAGAGCGTCAACACGCGATCAAGGCCGGCGAGGGCGAGGGCCGCACTCTTGGCCGCGGGGATCGGGTCCCGCGGGAACAGGTCGCGCAGGGCGGCGTCCCACGCGGCGCGCGCCGAGCGCCAGTCGTCGGCGTCGCTCGACGCGGCCGCCTGAGTGCCGCACGCGACCTGAGCGGGCGCGCCGAGCTGCTCGAACCACACGGCGTCTGCGGGGGCTGCGGCCCCAGGCGCCCACAAGCCGAAGAGCGTGAGGGTCAGCGTGACCATGTCGTACTCACGCGTCCCGCTTGCCGGGGTGACGCACGTCTGTGCCCCGGACCAGAAAGATCACCAGCTCGGCGATGTTGGTCGCGTGGTCCCCGATGCGCTCGAGCCACTTCGCGACCGACTGGACATGAATGCCGCGCTCGATCGAGGCGGGGTCGCGCGTCATGCCCGCGAGCACCGCGCGAAAATAGGTATGGTAGGCCTCGTCGACCTCGTCGTCCCGCGCGATGACGCCCTCGGCGAGCGCGGCGTCCGCGCGCACGAACGCGTCGATGGCGTCGCGCACCATCGACTGCACCAAGGTCGCCATCGTGTGCAGGGCGTCGACGCCGTCGAGGCGCGCCTCGCCCGCGAGGTCGATTGCGCGCTCGCAGATGTTCACGGCGAGGTCCCCGATGCGCTCGAGGTCGGTCACCATCTTGAGCGCGAGCGTAATGAAGCGCAGGTCGGACGCCATCGGTTGGCGGCGGGCGAGCACGCGCATACAGAGCTCATCCGTCTCGACCTCGGTCCGGTTGACCTGATTGTCCGCGGCGATCGTCGCGCGGGCGAGCTCGGGGTCGCGCTCGCCAACAGCCCGAATGGCGTCTGCGATCATCTGCTCGACGCGACCCGCCATGATGAGCAGGCGCTCACGCACCTGACCCAGTTCGGCCTCGTACTCGCGGTCGGTGTGGCGCTTTAGGTTCAGCACGGCCTCAGCCAAACTTTCCGGTGATGTAGTCTTCGGTGCGGCGGTCTCGAGGCGCGGTGAATAGAGCGTCGGTGCGGGTGGCCTCGATCAGCTCGCCGCTCAAGAAGAACGCGGTCTCGTCTGAGACGCGCGCCGCTTGCTGCATCGAGTGCGTGACCATGACGATGGTGTATGTGGCCTTCAACGTCGAGAGCAAATCCTCGATGTGCGCTGTGGCGATGGGGTCGAGCGACGCGCATGGCTCGTCCATGAGCAGGACCTCGGGCTCGACCGCGAGCGCCCGCGCGATGCACAGGCGCTGCTGCTGACCGACCGACAGGCTCACGCCCGGCGCGGCGAGGCGGTCCTTGACCTCGTCCCACAGCGCCGCGCGGCGCAGGGTCCGCTCGACCACGGCGTCCTCGGGTTCGGCTAAGCGCCGCTGCGTCAGCCGCAGCCCCGCAAGCACGTTCTCGCGGACGCTCATCGTCGGGAAAGGGTTCGGCTTCTGGAAGACCATCCCGACGCGGCGCCGCAGCGCGACAGGATCGACCGAGGGCGCGTAGATATCCGCGCCGTCGAGGCGCACGGTCCCTTCGCAGCGCGCGCCCGAGACGAGCTCGTGCATCCGGTTCAAGCACCGAATGAAGGTCGACTTGCCACACCCGCTCGGGCCAATCACCGCGGTGACGCGGCGCGCGGCGATCTCAAGCGTGACACCGCGCAGGACCTGGGTGGGTCCAAAGTACGCGTTGAGGCCCGCAATGCTCAGCAGGCGCGCGCGCTCACTCGATGGGGTGACGACGCTCACGCGCCCCTCCGCCGCGCGCGGTCGCGCAGCGCGATGGCTGTGGCGTTGAGCAGCAGCAGCGTGACCATCAGCACAACAATCCCCGCAGCGGCCGCCTGAGCGAAAGCCTCTTGCGGGCGAGACGCCCACTGAAACACCTGCAGCGGGAGCGCCGTGAACGGGCTTGACCAGCCTGCGGGCGGGTCCGACGCGAAGACGACCGCGCCAAGGACGAGCAGTGGAGCCGCCTCGCCGAGCGCCCGCGAGGTGGCCAAGATGATGCCCGTCAGAATGCCGGGCGCGGCGACGGGCAACACGACCTGCCAAACCATTTGCCACCGCGTCGCGCCGAGCGCGAGGCCCGCTTCGCGCAGCTCGTGCGGCACGGCCCTGAGCGCCTCGCGCGCCGCGATGATGACGATGGGCAGCGCGAGCATGGCGAGCGTGAGCGCGCCGGCGGCCAGCGACCGCCCCAGGCCCAGAGCGCGTACGAAGACCTCGAGGCCGACCAAGCCGTAGAGCACGCTCGGCACCCCCGCGAGCGTCGCGATGTTGGCCTCGACCAGGCGCGCCCAGCGCCCCTGGACCCCATACTCCTGCAGGTAGATCGCCGCGCCGACGCCCACGGGCACCGCGAGAGCGGCTGTGAGCCCGATGAGCATCAGGCTACCGATCGCTGCGGGATAGAGACCGGCGCGGTCCGCGAAGCGCGACGGGCCGCTTAAGAGAAAGTCCAGGTCGAGGTGGGGTGCTCCCTGAGCCACGACGCCGACGATGAGCGCTGTCAGGGCGAACAGCGGCGCCGCCACAGCGACGAGGCACGCCGCGCGGAGCACGCGCTCACCCCGCGAAGACGACGCACGCGCGCTCACCGCGGCCTCCGCGCGAGCTGGTTCAAGCCGAGCGTGAGCGCAAAGAGGGCCGCGCCGACCACGAAGAGGGTGCGGAACGCAACCGTGCCCGCGGGGACGTCGCCCAAGCCGACTTGAGCGATGTAGGCGGTCATCGTCGCCGACGGACCCGCCGCGATGGCCACGATCATCGTCTCGCCCATGGCGCGCGAAGCAGCCAGCGCCAGCGCCGATTGGAGCCCGGGCCGTGCAGCGGGGAGCACAACGAGCGCAAGCGCGCGCAGCCGGGTCGCGCCGAGCGCGAGCGAGGCCTCGCGCAGGGCGTTCGGGACCGCGACGAGGGCGTCTTCAGCGAGCGAGCCAAAGAGCGGCGTGATCATGACCCCGAGGACAAGGCCCGGGCTGAGCGTGTTCAGGCCAGGCAGGTCCGGCAGCACCCGCTGGAGCGCAGGGGTGACGACCGTGAGCGCGAAGAAGCCGTAGGCGATGGTCGGCACGCCCGCGAGGAGCTCGAGCGTCGGCTTGAGCCACCGCCGCGTGCGCGGCGACGCAAGCTCGGCGATGAAGACGGCCGAGAGCAGCCCGAGCGGCAGCGCGACCGCCACGGCGAGCATCGTCGTCACAGCGGTGCCCAGGACGAGCGGCCAGAGGCCATAACGCGGCGCCGCGAAGAGGGGCGCCCAGACCGTGTCGACCAGCACCTGCGCGGGCGTGACCTCTGCGAAGAAGCGCGTTACCTCAACGGTCATCGTGACGACGAGCAGGGCCGTCGCCGCAATGGAGAGCCCAGCGCTCGCGCCGAGGCCCGCCTCGATGATGCGCTCGACGCGGGGGCGAACGGCGCTCATCGAAGGGCCTCGGCGAGCGCCTCGACGGACAGCCCGACCTGCGCGCCCGGCCGCGCGAACGCTGAACCGGTGACGCGGCGGGCGAAGCGGTCAGCGACGCGCACGCTGACGACCTCGGGCAGCGGGACCTCGCCCACCTCTGCGGCCAGCGCCGCGCCGTGAAACAACCAGAAGTCAACCAGCGCGGCGACCTCGGGTCGCACCGCGGAGGCGCGCGCGACGTAGATGAAGACCGGGCGCGCGAGCGGCTGATAGAGCCCCCTGCTGATCGACTCGCGGGAGGGCGCCACCGCGCCCGGGCCATTGCGGGGGTCACCGTCGTCGACCGCGAGCGCCTTGAGGCGAGCGCGGTTGCTCTCGAAGTAGGCGTAGCCGAAGAAGCCGAGCGCGTTCGGATCGCCCGCCACGCCGCTCACGAGCGCGTTGTCGTCCTCCGACGCGCCAAAGTCGCTTCGGCTCGAGCGCGCGCGCCCGACGACGGCCTGAGTAAAGTAGTCGTAGGTGCCCGACCCGACGCCAGGCCCAAAGAGGCTCAGCCGCCGGTCGGGCCAGCCGGGGCGGACATCGGACCACCGGACCACGCGCCCTTGAGCCTCGGGCGCCCAGAGAGCGCGCAGCTCGGCGAGCGTGATGCTGTCCGCCCATGTGTTCGAAGGGTGCACCGCGACCACGAGGCCGTCGTATGCGACGGGCAGCTCGATGAAGTCGACACCGCGCGCCGCGCACGCCGCACGCTCGGAGACGTCGATTGGCCGTGATGCAGTTGCGATGTCCACCTCGGCCGCACACAGGCGCTTGAGCCCCCCGCCGGTGCCGCTCACACCCACGGTCACTCGCGCCTCGGGGTGCGCGCGCTGGAACTCTTCGGCCACGGCCTCCGCGATGGGGTAGACCGTGCTCGACCCGTCCACCTGCACCCGCGGCTTCGCTGGCCTGCTCAAGCACGCCGAGAGCGCGCCGGTGAGGGCCAGAGCGAGGGGAACAAGCCGCGACATCAGCGTCGAACATGGCGGCGCTGCGTGACAGTCCGGTGACACACGGGCGAATAATCGGCGCGGCGCATCGACGCCCCGCCGCTTTTTTGGCCGAGATGTCGACCCCGTGTCACGGCGATGTCACCGACCCCGCCGATGATCAGCCCAGATGCGTTACCAGATCACCCCGCTCAGCCCCGTCGACGTCGTCGCCCTCCCGGCGCGCCTGCGGGGTTCCACGATGGCGTTGCGCCACGCGCGCGCATGGCTCGACGAGGTGCGCACCTGCCGCTGTCGTGTCGACCAGACCAGCTTCGCCCTCACGCGCGACATCGCCCCCGACGAGGTGCTCGGCTACCTGCTCGGGTTCGAGCGCCACGGAAGCGCGGTGTGCACTCACTTGGTCGTGACGCCGACCACGGGCGACGGTGCCGCGGGCCGTCTGGTGCGCGCGTTCATGGAGCGCCTCGCGGACTTGGCTGTGTATGCAGCCGACTTCCGGGTCGACCCCGCCGACGCCGCCACGCTCGGCGCGCTCGAGGCGCTCGGCGGGCAAGCGCTCGACGCGGCGCAGGTCGCCCGATTTGCAGATCGCGCACCCACTGTGATAAGACTCGCAGCCAATCAGAGTTGGCTTCGCACCGATTCGCTCGCTGGACGCAGTGAAGTTCCAGCGAGTCTCCCCAGCGCACCGACCCCGATGGATATCGGTTTCGGACCGCGCGGGGGGTACCCTTCTCTCCGGCTCGCCTGACCGACGCGCGCAGCGTCGGTCAGTCGACCCAGCGGTAGTCGAGCCCGACAGAGACGATGTCGAAGCTCGTCTCGAAGCGACCGGCGTTCGCGACCACGCCCGAGAAGCCGCCGCACTCGTCCGGGCAGGGCGTGAGCGGGCGCTGCTGAAACGTCTTGCCGTGCGCCTCGGAGACGTCGCGGTCCTCCTGAAAGATGTGCATGTACGCCGCGCTCACGGCGAAGCCCGGCGCGCCCAGGTGTCCCAGGTGATAGGTCAGACCGCCGCCGAGCCCGACACGGTCGAACGACGGAAAGTCGATGTGCGAGTAGTCGTTGGGCGCCGCGCCGTTCTCCCAGAAGCCGCCCGCCCGCAGGTCGAGGACGTCCGGGACGACGCGCAGGTCGCCGCCGAGCCGCACGCTCACGGTGTCGGACCACTGCTTCTCGATCACCAGATCATCGACCGGCAGGCCGTTGATCTCGCCGTCCATCGAGACGTCGTAGCGCTCAATGACGGACCAGTTCTCCCAGAACACATCGAGCTCAAGGTCGAACGACGCGTCGACCCAGCGCACGCCGCCGCGCGCCTGCATCGGCATCGTGAGCGGGAGCTTGACCGTCAAGCCCTCGGGCGAGAGCTCCGGCTTGTCCAAGATCACGCCGCCCTCGGCCTCGAGCTTGATTGGGACGACGCGGCCGCTCAGGCCAAGCTGGAGCTGCGGGAGCGGCCGCCAGAACGCACCCACGATGGCGGTACCGCCCGCACGGTCCTTGAGGTCGAGCTTGCCCGCGAGCTGCGTGGTCGTGCTGCCCGCGGTCGTGTCCTCGGGGACCGGGGTCAGCGTGCCCGAGGCGTCTGAGTCGAGCACCAGCTCGTACTGCATCTTGGGCATGTCGACGTACTGCAAGGTCACGCCGACGCCAAAGTCGCCCGAAGGCGCCTGCCACGCAGCCGACGCCGAGTAGTACATGAGCAGCAGGTCCGCCTCGGTCATCATGAACGACTGGGGTCCGTAGGACGGCCAGTCCTGCTTGCCGACCGAGCTCGGGCCGTAAGCCGACAGCGCGAACATCGTGTCCTTGAGCCCGAAGCTCGAGCCCAGGCTCACGAAGGCGCCGAGCGGAAAGAGCGTCTCCGCGTCGCTCACGGCGTCGGAGCGCGCGCCACCATAGGCCGGCCCCCACCCTTCGGCCAGCGGCGCGCGGGTAAAGGTCGACTCGTGAAAGACGAGGTTGTGGTGCCACATCGCGGAGAGCTTCGTGGCTTGCGGCGCCAGCATGGCGGGGTTGTAGTGCGCGGCGGTCAGGTCCACTGCGCCCACGGCCGTCGCCCCGCCGCGCCCCACGGCGCGCGCGCCGTTGTCCGGCAGCTCAAAGCCGCCGGCCAGCGCAGCCAACGGCGCCAGCGAAGTCGCCGCGACGGCGCCCTTGAGCAGAGAAAGGTGCTTCATCGAAGGGCCTCCTCGGGGCGCTCCCCGCGCCGTTTCGTTCCCAAATCGCGCGTTCTCGGGTACCACACTCCGGCGCCGTGGGCGATACAATGGCGGCGCCGACTGAACGCGGAGGGGGACGCACATGAAGACGCGCGCGACACTGCTGGCCTTGACTCTCGCCGCGGGCTGCACGGGCGACCCCGACACCCGCCCGAACGTGCTCCCCGACTTTCGGCCCCAGCCGGACGAGGGCCGCCCAGACGCGACCGGCGGCGCCCCGGGCGGTGGCACGGTCGTGCCCCCGGGGCCGGCGTTCCCGCAGGCCTACCGCTTCGAGTGCATTCACATCGACAAGCTCGGCGAGAACCAGCCGAACGGCGCGCCCCCGATTCAGGCGGGTGTCCTCAATCGCCTGTGGGTGAGCGACATCAACAAGCACCGCCTGAACATCCTGATTGGCATTGACTCGGTGGACACGGCGACGAATCAAGCGCAGGTCTTCATCGGTTCGGGCATCGGGCTCGACGACGCGAGCCAGTGCCGCGAGCCCACGACGGATGGCACGCGCTTCCCCGCCGCGCTGCAGCCCGGCACGGCCGTCTACGCGACGGCCCCCGCCGCGGACACGACGACCTGTGCGCGGGCCGCCGCAGAGGGAGACGCGGCCTACGCGACGGTCGACGTCAACGTGCCCAGCGAGGGCGCCATCTACATCTATGCGCAGGACGAGAAGGGCGTGTACTTCAACTGCACGCCGAACGAGGCGCTCCCGCAGGCCGTACCGCTCCGGCAGGTGCGCGCCCGCGTCACCCTGACCCCGAGCGGCGACCGCATCGCGGGCGAGCTCACGGCGTGTCTGCTCGAGACCGACATCGCGCAGCTCTGCTCGTGCATCGGGCAGTGCGCCGCGACATCGCTCGAGGATACCATCCCCGCCGATATGGAGTGCGGCGGCTGCCCCAAGGGCGGCATCCCGCTCGCGAAGCAGCTCATGGGCATCATCTCGTCGCCCGAGTGCGAGGCGCTGACGGGCGGGACGGCCTACGAGCTGAAGGCCACCTTCAACGCGGTGAGCCTGCCGGGCGACCCGGCCCTCTGTCAGTGAGGCCCGCGCGGTGGACCTGACGCGCTGGCTCGACCGATTCCGCGCGCTGGCCGCCCGCTCCCCCGGCCTGGCCGAGGACACCGTGACCCTCGCGCCGACGCGCCCGAGCGGAGCGATGCAGCACCACCTTGTCTTCGGCTGCATGGTACACGGTGAGGAGTGCGGGCCCCTGCCCGGCGTCGTCGCGGTGCTCGAGGCGCTGGCGCGCGGCGCGGTGCACACCTCGGCGCACGTGACTGCGTTCGTCGGGCACGCGGCTGCGGGCCTGGCAGACGCGCGGTTCCTCGAGTCGGACCTCAACCGCGAGTTCGGCGAGGCGTCCAGCGACACCCTCGAGGGCCGGCGGGCCCGCGCGCTCAAGCCTGTGCTCGCGCAAGCCACGCTCTTCGTGGACCTGCACCAGACGATTCAGCCGGCCGCGGAGCCCTTTTGGATCATGCCGTTTCATGTCCAAGGGGCGCTGTGGGCGCGCGCGCTGGACGCAGCGAGCGTGTGGATGACCCGCGCCCCCGACGCCCAGTTCTCGACGAGCGGCGCGTGCACGGACGAGTTCGTTCGGCGCCTCGGCCGGCCGGGCATTACGCTCGAGCTTGGCCAAAAGGGCTTGGGTCATGGTGCAGAAGCGCGCGCGGAGCGGGTCATCCGGCGCGCGCTCGACCTGGTCGCCGCGCTCGACGCAGGCTCAACACTCCCTGCGCTCGCGGCCGAGCGGCCGGAGCCCGCGTACTTCGAGACGCTCCACGCCGTCGCGTTCGATCGAGACGACCACGCGCTCCGCCCCGGCTTGGTCAACTTTCAGCGCGTAGCGCGCGGCGAGCGGCTGAGCGCAGATGATGCGCCCGAGGTCATCGCGCCCGTCGACGGCGCGCTGCTCTTTCCCAAGTATCCGCCGCGGGACGCCCGGGGCACGTACCAACGCCCGTTGCCCGCGGAGCTTGTGCGGCTCGTCGCGCCGATGTCGACGCATCCCCTTGACGCCTACGGCTTGCGGGCCACCGTCGAGAGCTGACACGCGACCGGGGCGATCCGCTCGGGCGCTGCGTCGATGCGGTTGGCGCGCTCCTCGGGGTCTTGCGCCAAGTCGTAGTACGCGGCGACCCCCGCGGCCGGCTCGAAGACGAGCTTGTCGAGCCCGGCAGCCGCGCCGAAGAGCGTGCGGTGGAGCGTCGAGGTCATCAGGACGGCCGCGTCCGGCAGCGCGCCGCGGCCTGTCAAAGCCGGTGCCCAGGAGCGGCCGAGAACCCCGGGGGGCGGGGCCACGCCCACGAGCTCCAGCACGGTCGGCATCAGATCATAAGTCGCGAGCGTCGCGCTGACCGGACCGGGGGGCGCGGGCGCGAGGCCGCCAGCGCGCGACCACACCCACGCGGGCACCCGCACCTGCTCGTCGAACAGGGTCGTGCCGTGGTAGGCGCCGCCGTGCTCGCCAAACTCCTCGCCGTGGTCGCTCGTGAGCACCACGAGGGTGTCCTCGGGCAGCGCCGGGTCGCCCAGCACGCGGTCGAGGGCGTCGTCCACGCGGCCGAGCTCGCCGCGGTAGAGCGTCAGCGCGTCCGTCTCCTCGGCGGAGACCCCCGCCGCCTCGTAGGGGCGATACGGCGCGTGCGGGTCCATGAAGTGCGCCCATGCGAAGAGCGGCCGCGCCCGGTCGTGCGTCGCGAAGCCCTTGATGAGCGCGTCCGCCAGCGCGTCGGAAGTGATGCCCGCGTTGTCCCGATTGTGCCGCTGGTAGGCGGTGTCGTCCGTGCGCTCAAACCCGCGGGTGATGCCCGCGCCCGGCAGCAGGTACACGTACCCGATCGCCGCGAACGTGTCCCATCCAGCGCGTCCCAGCGTCTCCGCGAGCGTCGGCGTGGTGTCGCCCAGCGGCGCCGGGTGACGCCGCTTCCAAGTCCCCTCGCCCGCAGCGACCGGTACGAAGCGGTCGTCGGCGTCGACGCCGACCTGCGCGAAGGTCAGCATCGGCGCGGGGCGCCCCGTGAAGAGGCTGTAGAGGCTCTCGTTCGTGCGCGGCGCCGCCGCGTAGACGCGGTCGTAGACCCACGCGCCTGCGAGCCGTGCTGCGGTCTTCGGCATGAACTGGGCGAGGGCCGCGCCGCCGTGGTCCGCGCGCAGGGCGTCCACAGTGAGCAGCAGGACAGACGCCCGCGGTCGCGCGGCGGCTGAGCCCGATTCGGGGTCTGCGCTCGGCGGGGCAGGCCACGCGCAGTCTTCGGCGGCGGCCGAGGTCTCCACTTGGCGGACGACATGCCGCGCGAGGCGAGTTCTGTCCATCACGGCCTGGCGGGCGGCCCCCTGCCCGAGCAGCGCGTCGGGCGTTGCCCAAATCCACAGGCCGAGCGCCGCGGCGACGCTCGCCGTCGGCCACCCGAAGCGCGCCAGGCGGGGCGGCCAAGCGGTCGCGCCTGACGCGGCCGCGCCCAGGACCGCGAAAGCGGCCAGCCCCAGGTGCAGCCATGGATAGAGCCTCGGCAGAACGAAGATGTCGGCGAGGAGCGCGCCGAGCGCCATTGCGCCGGCGAGAACGGCGACGATCGGCTCACGGGTGCGGGCCGCGACCGACCACAGCGCCCCGAGCCCCAGGCCGACGAGCGCGCCCAGGCAAACGCAAGCCACGACGACAGGGCCCCAGCCGACGCCCAGCGTCACACCGTCGTGCAGCGCAAGCGCCCCGAGATCAAGCACGGAGAGGGCAACGACCCCCACCGCGCCCCCCGCCACCCCTCGCTTGAAGTCATCGCGCTGCATCGGCGCATAGTGCGTCGAGTCCCTGCCGGACCCAAGTGCGAAACACTTTACGCACCCCCTGCGTAAACCGCTGCCAATTGATCCCCGCGCCCGCCGCGCCTATAGCCGGTTCGCTCGGAGGTCTCATGTCTGAACACTCGCTCGTCGACAAGGCCGGTCGTATCGGCTTCACGCTGGTGAAGGAGGCCCGCGGCGCCCTGACCGCGCTGAAGGGCGACGCCGCCTTGGGCGTGCCCGCGGGGGACACCCGCTTCGTGCCCCCTGCGCTGGCCCCTATCCCCGCGGCCGACCGCGAGGCGGACGACGGTTGGGGCTTCGCGGACACGCGCTTCGTCGTGCGCCCAGACGGCACCACAGTGCTCACCGGCAACCGCTACAGCTTGTGCAAGGAAGAGCTGCCCGACCTGATGCCGTGGTTCGGCAAGATGCTCGCCTCACCGCTCGGCCCGGACAACCGCAACGAGCCGCACTACCCCCCGGAGATCCCCGCGGCGCGGCCATGCCCCGCGCTGCGCGCCGCGCTGGCCAAGGCGCTCAAGCCCGACCAGATCTCCGACGACCCCAAGGTCCGGCTGCGTCGCGGCCACGGCCACACGGGCGGCGAGATCTGGGCGGTGCGCTACACGCGCCTTGAGCGCGTGCCGGACTTGGTCGTGTTCCCGCAGAGCCATGACGAGGTCGTCGCGCTCGTAAAGACCTGCAAGGCCCACGGCGCCAGCGTGCTCCCCTTTGGCGGCGGCACGAACGTGACCGAGGCGCTCCGCATCTCCGTCGATGAGGCGCGTGTGGTCGTCGCGGTCGACATGCGCCGCATGAACCGCGTGCTGTGGATCGACCCCGTCAATCGCATGGCCTGCATCGAGGCCGGCGCCACGGGACGCCACATCGTAGAGGCGCTCGCGAAGTACCGCCTGATGATGGGCCACGAGCCCGACAGCCTAGAGTTCTCGACGCTCGGCGGCTGGATCGCGACGAACGCCAGCGGCATGAAGAAGAACCGCTACGGCAACATCGAGAACTTGGTGCTCGATATGCAGGTCGTCACGGCGCACGGCGTCGTCGAGCGGCCGCGGCAGGCGCCGCGCGAGAGCGTGGGCGTCAACCCGACCCAGTTCATCTTCGGCAGCGAGGGCAACCTGGGCATCGTCACGACCGCGGTCGTGAAGCTCTTCGCCCTGCCCGAGGTCCAGCGCTACGGGAGCGTGCTCCTGCCCAACCTGACGGCGGGCCTCGCGTTCATGTACGACCTGCAGCAGTCGGGCGCCGTGCCCGCGAGCGTGCGCGTGATGGACAACGTGCAGTTCCACTTTGGCCAAGCGCTCAAGGGCCGCAAGACGGGCGCCGCAGCCAAGGCCAAGAGCGAGCTCGAGAAGTTCGTCGTCACCCAGGTCAGGGGCTTCGACCCGCACGAGATGGCCGTCGCGACAGTCGTCTTCGAGGGCTCCGCCGACGAGGTCGATTTCCAAGAGCGCACGCTCTATCGCATCGCCGAGAAGCACGGCGGCATGAAGGCGGGCGCGACGAACGGTGAGCGTGGCTACCAGCTGACTTTCGGCATCGCCTACATCCGCGACCTGACCTTCGAGCACTGGACCATCGCGGAGAGCTTCGAGACGAGCGTGCCGTGGAGCCGCGCGATCGAGCTCTACGACCGCGTCCGCGCCCGCGTGCAACGTGAGCACGAGGCGATGGGCTTGCCGGGCAAGGTCTTCTTCACGGGCCGCATCACGCAGGTCTACCCGACCGGCGTCGCCATGTATTTCTACCTGGGCTTCTACGCGAAGGGCGTGGCCGACCCGGTCGCGGCCTATGGCGCGCTCGAGCACGCCGCCCGCGAAGAGATCCTGGCCTCGGGCGGATCGCTCTCGCACCACCACGGCGTGGGCAAGATCCGCCAAGACTTTCTCTCAGACGTCTACTCCGAGAGCGCGCTCAAGCTGCAGCGCGAGCTCAAGGCCGCGGTCGACCCCGATAACCTGTTCGGGGCCGGCAACCACGCCGTCCGAGGGCGCGTCGCGCTCTCGACGAAGACCGGGGAGTCACACGAATGAAGTCCCATGTCCTGCTGACCGGCGTGACCGGGTTCGTTGGCAAGGTCGTCCTCGAGGAGCTGCTGCGCCGCCGCAAGGCGCTGGGTCTCGAGGCCGTGACTGTCCTTGTGCGCCCCTCTAAGACGCGCGACGGCAAGGTCATCGACCCCGCGGACCGCTTCGTGGACACAGTGGCCAAGGCCAAGGTCTTCGGGGGGCTTGAGGCGGGCTGGACGGACCGCGTCCACGTCGTCGCGTGCGACCTCGAGAAGCCGCGCTGCGGGCTCTCAGACGCGGACTTTGAGCGCGTCACGGCGCGCACGACGCACGTCATTCACTGCGCGGCGTCGGTCGAGTTCGACCTGCCCGTGCGCGAGGCGGCGTCGGCCAATATCACCACAGCGCTCGAGGTCCTCGAGCTCGCGCGCGCCTGCCGCAAGCTGGTCGGCATGGTGGACGTCTCCACCGCCTATGTGACTTCGTGGCGGGCGGGTGAGCTGACGGAGCGCCTCGCGCACCTGCCGCGCCCGGCGGACGAGATGCTGCGCGACATCCTCGAGGACCGCCGCCCCGAAGCGGAGATGCTCGCGGAGACCGGGCACCCGAACACGTACACGTTCACGAAGTGCATCACGGAGCACCTGATCGCACAGCGCCGTGGCGATGTGCCCGTGGTCATCGTGCGGCCCAGCATCGTGTCCGCCTCGTGGAAGGCGCCCTTCCCCGGCTGGCTCGACAGCCCCGCCGCGCTCGCGGGCTGCCTGCTCTACATGGGGCTGGGCGTGGTGCGCGCCCTGCACGCCGACCCCTCGACGCGCTTGGACGTCGTGCCGGTCGACTTGGTCTCGCAGCGCATCATCGACACGGCCTTCGGCGCGCGATGGCCGAAGCCGGGCGACAGTGTGCCGATTCGCTACGCCGCGATGGGCACGCAGCACGCCCTGCGCATCGATATGACCACCGAGGCGAACCAGCGGTTCTTTCGCGAGCGGCCGGGGGTCAAGGCTGTGCCGAAGACCACGCTCTGGCGCGGCGAGACGTTCGAGCGCGCGGACCTCGTCTCGCGCGAGCTCCCCATGCAGCTCACGCGCGCGCTCCTGACCGTGACCGGCCGCAAGCGCGACAAGCGGCGCCTTGAGCGCGCCGACGAGAAGGTGCAGTACCTCAACCAAGCCTTCCGGTACTTCACGCACCACACCTTCGACTTCAAGCCGGTCGAGCCGTTCGCGCTGAACGACTTCGACCCACGCGCCTATGTCGACATCGTGAACCGCAGCCTCTACGAGCACCTGCTCGGCCACGATGAGACGCAGCTCCCCCTCGCGGGCGCCGCCCACGACGACGGTCGCGACCACCTGAGCTGGGCGCGCGAGCCGCAGGACGGCAACGCCGCGATCCGCACGCTCGGCGTCGCGATCCGCATGGCGATGCGTCGCTGCGCGAGCAACATCACGTTCGACCGCCCGTCGTTCGAGCGCGCCGTCGCCGCCGCTCCGCCGGACACGCTCTTCGTGCTCGCGCCGTCGCACCGCAGCTATCTGGACTTCTTGCTGACCAGCTACCTGTGCTTTCAGCACCCGGAGCTCGGCATCCCCGTGCCGCACATCGCGGCCGCTGAGGAGTTCAAGACCCTGCCGCTCATCGGTCGCATCCTGCGCCAGTCCCGCGCGTTCTACATCAAGCGTGGCGTCGGCAAAGAGGCGCCCGAGCTCACCGAGGCGCTGCAAGACATCGCCGCGAAGGACGCGTCGCTGATGTTCTTCATCGAGGGTCAGCGCAGCCGCTCGCGTCACTTCTTGCCGCCCAAGCGGGGCCTGCTGCGCGGCCTGCAGAAGACGGACCGCGCGTTCACCGTGCTCCCGATCTCGATATCCTACGACCGCCTGCCCGAGGAGCCCGCATTCGACCGCGAGCTCTCGGGCGGCGCGCGCTCGAAGATGTCTGTGCCCGCGCTGCTCAAGTGGGTGGGCGACCTGATGCGCAACCGCGTCGACCTCGGCCGGATGCACATCGCGTGCGGCGAGCCGCTCGTGCTCGACGCCCTCGCGGACGTCCCGGCGCTGGCGCGGACCCTCGTCGCTGAGCAGCAGCGGCAGACCGTCGCCACGTCGTTCCACCTGCGGACGTTCTTGGCGGAGCCCGCGAACGCGGGGCTCGCCGCCTTGGGCGTCGACGAGGCTTGGCTGGCCGACGCCATCGAGCGACGGGGCGGCCGAGTGCTCTCAAGTGAGTTAGCCGTGCCGACGGACGTGGGTGCGCCCCTCGTGCAGAGCCTGCGCAACCAGTGGGCGCACTGGTTCTTCGCTGAGGCCCTCGTCCTTTACCCCGACAACGCGGCGGTCCAAGACCACATCGCCCGCAACGCGTGGCTCAGCCTAGGCGCGACCATCGGTGCCGACGACCCACGCGTACGCGCCGTCGTCGAGGCGCTCATGGGGCCCATTGTCCGCGACTACCGCACGACCGCCACGCGGCTCGGCGACCCCGGCAGCGGCCTGCGATTCTCTCGCCCGAAGGCGGTCCTGAACGCAGCGCCCGAGGCCCACCTGCCGCACGTCGAGGACGCCTTTGCGGTCTTCGTCGAGACGGGCATCCTGCAGACCCGCGAGGACGGCGAATACGTCTGGGGGCCGCGCAGCGCGCGCCTCGCCGAGTTCGCCTCGCTCGATACCGCGCCCGACGTGAAGCCGACGCGCGCCGAGGCCAACGCCGAGCCCGCGACGGTCGCCACGCCGCGGACCCGAACGACGCGCCGCGCGGCAGTGACCGCCACCATCGAGGGGTCCGCAACATGAAGCGCACCCTGCTGCTGACCGGCGCGACGGGCTTCCTGGGGCGTCACATCACGGCCGAGTGTATCGCGCAGGGGGTGCCCATGGTCGCGCTGGTCCGCGACGCGGGCACGTGGCCGCCGGCGTGGAGCGAGGGCGTCGGTGAGTCGCGCGGCCTGCTCGGCTCGCTGATGGAACCGCGCACCTGGCTGGAACAACCGGGCCTCAGCGACGTCGGGACCGTGATGCACGCCGCGGGGGTCGTGCGTCACAGCCGCCAAGGCGCAGAAGACACTGAGCGCGTCAACGTCGAGAGCACGCTGCAGATGGTGCGCGCCGCGCACGCTTTGGGCGCTCGCTTCGTGTTGATCTCGACCTCCGGCGCCGTCGGTTGCTTTCGCTCGCCCGAGCACGTCGCCGATGAGCACGCGCCCTTCGTCGAGGGGACCGTCGGCGCGTGGCCTTACTACCTGTCGAAGATCCGCGCCGAGCGCGAGGGCCGCAAGCTGGCGGACAAACTCGGCGTGCCGATGACGGTGATTCGGCCGCCCATGCTCCTTGGGCCGGGCGACCACCGCCGCCGCTCTACGAGCCAGGTCTCGCGGGTCATCGAGCGTCGGCTGCCCTTCGTGCCGTCCGGCGGCCTGCATTTTACGGACATTCGCGACGTTGCGAGCGCGCTCGTGCGGCTGACCCAGCTCGAGTCGCCGCGCGACGTGTACCACTTCCCCGGGACGGACCTGCCGCTCAGCGCCTTTTTCCAGATGGTCGGCGAGGTCGCAGGCGAGCCTGTGCGCGCGCGGTCGGCGTCGAGACCGCTGCTGCAAGGGATCGCGACCGCGACCGAGCACCTGCGCCGCGTCACGAACGTCCCGCTCCCCGCGTGGCTGCCCGACCCTGTGGTGCTTGAGATGGCGAGCCACTACTGGGGCCTGAGCACCCTGTGGACGCACACCGACCTGGGGTACGCGCCGCGCCTGCCGCGGCAGACGCTGGCCGATACGGTCGAGTGGCTGCGCGGCCCCGAGGCGAGCGCGCAGCAGCGCCACTCACACGCGGCCTAAGCGAGGGCGTCGAGCCCGAACTTGCGCAGGCGCTCGGGCACGACATGGTCGAGCGCCTCGAAGTAGCTCGCACGGAACGCAGCGGGGGACCTGACCCCGAGCCGCAGAAGCCACGGCTCGATCTCAGGGTCCGCGGCCGCGCGCGCGACATGGTCGGCCTCGACGACGTCCCGCGCCCGCATAGCCTCGAGTTGACCTTGGACCAAGCGCCGCGCGACGTCGTCTCCCGGCCAGGGCAGCCAGTCTTCGGTCTCCCCGCGGCGCGCGGCGGCGAGCACGAGCGGGCCCACGCGTGCGTGCAGTACCTCGTCGCTCGCGATGAGCGCGAGGGCGTCACGGAACCGCGAGGGCGTCACCGCGGCCAGCTCCGCCTCGAGCAGCGCGAGCGCGGCGACCTCGCCCACCGCAAACGTCGCCGCGAACATCGTCAGGGTGTCCTCGCGGGCCGCGCTCAGGGAGTCACCCGAGCGCGCCTGACGCAGCTCGTCGACGTCGAATGAGAGCACGCCGTCGCTCCCGAGCGCGCGCGCCGCGGCGGCGCAGAGCGAGGCGTGTCGCTGCTCCTGGAGCGTGAGCGCGACGGCGACCTCTTGCAGGTCGAGCGGGGCGTTCAGGTCGACGAGCAGGCCGTGCAGCCGCCGCGTGACCATGACCCCGATGTACTCGCTCCGTGCGCGGTCCTCCCAGACCTCGCGCGCGACCGCGACAGCCCCGGGCGGCGCGTCTTCGGGGACCGCGAACTCGGGCGCGCGAACACGGTGCCGCGCGAGCACCGGATCGCCCGCGAGCGTCGACAGGTCGAAGCACAGGTCGACGCGGTCGTCGCTCACGCGCCGACGCCGGTCGCCTCGACCGAGAGCGCCCACAGTCGCTCGGCGAGGGCGGCGTCTTGCGCCGCGCCGCTCGGCGTGCGCGCCTTCGACTTTGACCAGTAGCTGCCCGACGAGGCGTCGAGCGACGCCGCGCTCGCGAGGAAGACGCTCGTGTCTGCGCCGCGCTCGACATCGATCGCGAAGACCTGAGACCACCCGACGAGCGTACCCATCAGCCCGGGGTTGTTGTGCCCGAAGTCGGACGCCACGAAGCCGGGGTGGAGCGCGTGAACGCTCGGGCCGTCCGGGCCGAGGCGCTTGGCCAAGGCGCGCGTGAACAGGATGTTCATGAGCTTGCTGTTGCAGTAAGCGAACCAGCCGGTAAAGCGCCGCTTACCCTGGGGGTCGTCTAGGTTCATCCACGCGCTCCGGTGCGCGTCAGACGCCACGTTCACGATGCGCGCCCCGACCGACGCGCGCAGGTTCGGGAGCAGGCGGTGGGTCAACCCAAAGTAGCTCAGGTGGTTGAGCGCCCACGTCCGCTCAAGGCCCTCGGGTGTCTCCTCGCGGTCGGCGAAGTAAGCCCCCGCGTTGTTCACGAGGACGTCGACGCGCGGCAGGGTCGCGGCGATCTCATCTCCCACGCGGCTCACCTCGGCCACGAGCTGCAGGTCCGCGGTGAACGCGCTGTGCGTCCCGTCGGGGCCACGCTCTCGCAGTAACTCAAGCGTCCGCGCGATCCGCGTCGGGTTGCGCGCCACGATGTGCACGTTCGCGCCGAGCTCGGCCAAGCGACGCGCGGTGACCAAACCAATGCCCCCGGTGGCGCCGGTGACGACGACAGTCTTGCCTTGCATGCTCATGGTGGCGACGGTGCACCAGCGCGCAGGCCGGAGCAAGCGCGCTTCACGGCTGCCCCCCCGCCAGCGTCATCACGACCTGTGTTTCCCCCGCAGGGACCGGAACGATGACGCTCCCCGCTGCGCCGCGCGCCTCGACGGGCGCATCTCCGACGCGAATCTCCACCCGCGCGGCGCCGCCCCAGACCTCGGGCAGCGCGAGCTCGACCTCACCGGGTGTCGCGAAGTCGACCACGGCCCGTACCCGCTGGGCGTCGTGCTCAAAGGTCACCGCGGGCGTGTGCAGCGAAACCACCTCGCCGGGAACGCGCGGCTCGAAACGCAGACCGCGCGCCGTGGGCTCGACGCCCGCCAGCTTGACGGCGTCGATGATGGGCAGCGCGTGGCGGTTTGAGTTCATCACGGGGAAGTCCGTCATCGGCGTCGAGACGTGAAAGAACGTCTCGCCCGGGCGGTCCGCCCACGGCGCGTTGTACGCGTCTGGCCCCGACCACACGCCGTACCACAGCTCAGGGTAGATCTCGGTGTGGCGCGCCATGGAGTTCGCGAGGAGCTCCGACCATGCGCGCTCAGGGTCCGTGCGGGAAATGCCCCAGACCAGCAGGCCGTTCATCGCCGACCACACGCCACCGTTCACATCCCAGCCGGGGTGCAAGAACTGGTTGTCAATCGGCGGGTACAGCAGGAGCGTCCCGATGCGCGACCCCTGCTGGAGCTCACTCTCCACCGCCCCCAAGACCGCCGCGCGCTGGTCAGGCGTCGGCACGTCGCCGACGAGCGTCCAAACGTGGTGCTCGAGGAACATGCGGTCCTGCCCGATGGCGTTCCCCGCGCCGTCCCATGCGCGGTTGAACCATCGCCCGTTGAACTGTCCCGCGAGCGCCTCGCGAAAGCCCCGCCCCGCCGCCTCGAAGCGCGCCGCGAGCCCGGGGTCAGAGTCGCTGAGCCGCGCCGCGATGCGCGGCATGACATAGGCCGCGAAGGCCGTGTTGAAGACCGACTCCCCGTCGGCGGTGAACGCGCGGCGATCGCTCGCCAAGAAGCTGATGCCATCGCTCCAGTCGCCGCTGCCGACCTTGAGAAGCCCACGCTCGCCCACGCCGATCTCGTTGAGCAGCCAGTCGAGGCTGCGACCGAGCCGCTCGCGCACCGTCGCCGTGCGCCCCGCACTCGGCGGCCAGTATGCGACCGGGACATCGAGCCACGCCAAGTCGCGCGTCAGGCCCAGGTATTCGTCCACCGCCCACAAGAACCACAGGTCCAGATCACTCGGCCGCGTGTGGATCGTCGCGGCCTCGTTGCGGCCAAACCCCGACGTCCCGTAGCTGAGCTGCGCCTTCTCGGCGGTCGCCGTCTGCAGGACGTACTCGACCTGCTCGCGCGCGAGTGAAGGCGCGAGCGGCGCGAGCGCGACGGCGTTGATCAGGCTGTCTCGGCTCGCGCCCCGGAGCCCCTGCAAGTAGCCATAGGCCGAGCCCTGGTCCAGGTTGTGCTTGCCGTGAAAGGCGTCCCAGACGAGCGCCCCGCGGAGCATCGCGCCGTGCCACGCGACCTCGCGCTCCATCTCGGCCTGCTGGGGCGCCCCGGTCGCGCTGAGGCGCGGCAGCGCGTCTCGCCACGCCGCGGCCGTCGCTGCGGGGTCGAGCCTCGGATCGTCGGGCGCAGGCGCGAAGGCAGACTGCGCCCCCTCGCCGGCGTCGTAGGCAACGACAAAGCGCACCTGAACGACCTCGCCCGGCTCGAGCGCGCGGCGGGTGCTCAAGTGTGCCAGCCGGGTCCCCGGATACGCCGGCGCCACGGCCGCCTCGGGCTGACGAGGGTCACCTGCGACGACGCGCCCCGGCGGCTGGACGCGCGTGGTCGCGCCGCCCTCGACCAACAGCCGCGGCTCTTCGCAATCAAGTGCCGCCGCGTCGCAGGCAGGCGCGCGCTCGAACCCAAAGCCCTGCGGCGCGCCATCGACCAATGTGAGCGAGAGCGCCCCCGGCCAGTAGTCCGCGTCCGCGGCCTCGGCGCGGGGCGGCGCGGGCGGCTGCGCGTCGGCGCGGTAGCGCGTCTCGACGACCACACGGCGCGCGCTCGGCTCAAAGCGGGCGCGCTGCTCGAACTTGGCCATGAGCTGGTGCCGCAGTTCATCGGCGACGCCGGGCGCAGACGCATACGTCAACGACAGTGTGATGGGGTGCATCGCGGCGTCCCACACCTCGCTGACCTCGACGCCGACGGGCGCGGGCCCCCGATTCTCCAAGGTGTGGACGACCACGAGGCCGGGGACGTCACCGAAGGGCGCGAAGACCCGCCGCGTCGTCCGCAGCGAACCCACCTGCGACTCGGCCTCGACATAGCCCACGCCGAAGACACGCCGCTGGGCGATGGCCGGCGACTCTCCCCCCTCGGTCAGGTTGTGAACGCGGCCCGCGCTGTATTCACTGACCCACTTGCCGCCGCGCGTGCCGTCGAAGAGCCGCACTCGGCCGTCGGCGTGGGCCGTCGCGATGACGCGGTCGTTGCCGATTTGGTGCCAGTGGTCCGTCGCGCCGTCGTCGCCCTCGCGCCGCGTGAACGCTCGCCCAGCGCCGAGGGGCGCGGTGTAGGCGTAGGCGGGCAGCCCGTCGGCGTCGTCGAACCAACATCCCAGCGCGCCGTCTGAGGGGCGCGGCGCGCTGCACGGCGAAGACGGTGGCCCAGGGGGGTCAAGGGCCGCGTCCACGCGCGCGGCGTCGGTCGCGACAGCGCCCCCCGGCGCGGCGTCCTGAGGCCGCGTCGATGGGGTCGACGCCCCGTCGTCGCAGCCGGACACCCCCAGCGCGAGCGCAACCCCCCCGAGCAAGCTCCCAGTTCGCGGCGTTGTTCTCATGCCGCGGAGTCTACCGCGGGAGCCCCATACGCTGCTGAAATCCGACCGGGCTCAGCCACTCGTCGTCATCGGGTCGGTGCCACACCGCGATGGCGTCTCGCAGATCCTCGGCCAGCGGGTGGTGCTCATCCTTGCGAATCTCTCGCGCCAGCACGCGCAGCCGCGGCACCTCGACGCCATCGCCGACGAACGACACGAGGGCGTGCATGGCCTGCGTTCGCACCTCGGGGTCTTCGTCCTCGAGCAGGACAAAGAGGGCTCGACGGAGGTCGGGCGTGAGCTCGCGTCGTTGAAAGGCGCGGCTGACCGCGAACGCAGCTTGAGATCGCAACACGCTGGACTCGTTCGCGATAAAGCCAAAGAGCTGCGCGGTCGCGTCGACATGGTTGAGCTGCGCGAGGCGCTCCATCGCGTGCCGCCCGAGTCGGGTCCCTGCGCCCGCGTATGTGCCCAGCCCCACGACCGGGCCGGCGGAGAGCTCTGGCCGCATCGACGCGACGCGGTAGAGCGCCTCGATGCGCGCCATCGAGATGGCGTCCGGCTCACGCGCCTTGCGCTGCGCGCCGAACGCAAGCAGCGCCTGGAGCGCCCGCGTCGTGCGCGCCTCAAGCTCCGGCGGCTCGACGCCGAACTGCGCCCGAAAACGCCGGATGAGCCATCGCGCCCAGCGCTTGCCTTTTGGCTTGCTGAGGCGCTCAAAGATGTTCGCCGGGCGCGGGCCCATCGAGCTCCGTATGCCGTCCCGCACCGTATCGAAGATCGTCGGCTCCTCGTCGAGGGACGCCAGCGCCAAGCCATCGAGGGCCGCGCCGATGCTGTTCACACCCTCGATGAAGTCAAGGTGGCTGCTCTCACGGATGCGTGCGAGAGAGACACCGCGCCCAGCGAAGAAGTCTTTCTCCAGCGTGGCGTGCAGGTGCGGTTCGCCCCATAGGAGCCACACGGGGTGGAACCCGACCCAAAGGAGCTGGGCGTCATCAGGGAGTTCGAGCGGATGCATGGGGCCTCGGAGTGTCCAGCATCGCGAAAACGGTCGGACACATCAACCGGACACTCAGTGCGATTTGCCCGACGCCGCGATCCTGTCATGCTCCCCCCATGCACGCACAGACCCCGCCGCAAGGCTTCAGGTACTACGAGCTCGTCATGGCTGCGTTCGTCACGGTGCTGCTCTGCAGTAACCTGATCGGCGTGTCCAAGGTCGCCACGGTGGGCGGTCTCACGTTTGGGACGGGCAATCTCTTCTTCCCGTTAAGTTATCTATTCGGAGACATCCTCACCGAGGTGTATGGCTACAAGCGTTCACGCCGCGTCGTTTGGGCGGGGTTTGGCGCGCTGGTCTTCGCGTCCGTCATGAGCACCGTGGTTGTCGCGCTGCCGCCCGCGGACGGCTGGACCGGACAGGCAGTGATTGAGCAGGCGTTCGGGAGCACCTGGCGCATCGTCGCGGCCTCGATGGTCGCCTACTTCATGGGAGAGTTCACCAACTCGTTCGTGCTCGCCAAGCTCAAGATCGCCACAGAGGGTCGCCTGCTCTGGGTGCGGACCATCGGCTCGACAATCTGCGGAGAGCTCGTCGATACGCTGGTCTTCTATCCGCTCGCCTTCTACGGCGTCTGGCCCGACGACCTGCTCGTGAGCGTGATGACGGCGAACTATGCGATCAAAGTCGGGTGGGAGGTCCTCGCGACGCCGCTGACCTACCGGGTCGTCTCGTGGCTGAAGCGCGCCGAGGGTGTGGACCACTACGACCGCGACACTCACTTCACCCCCTTCTCTCTCGAGGTTTGACGATGTCAACGCAGCTCGGCATCGCCGCCCGCGCCGCGCTCGCTGCGGCGCTCACCACCGCGCCCTACGCGGCGACCGCGCACGGCATCAACGGGCACGTCCACGTCACGGGCTGGGCTATCGAGGCCTTGGCCCCCGGCCCGCTCCGAGACTTCTTCGGCGAGGCCGCCCTGCGCGACACGGCGCAAATCGGCGCGGCCTTTCCCGACTCCGGCTACGCCGTGAGCGATCCCTACGGCGAGATGGCCCACTGGGAGCCGTTCATCGAGGCGTATGTCCAGTGGATCCGGGCGACCTACGATGGTGACTACGCCGCAGACGACGCCCGCCACCACATCGCCTTCATGATGGGCGCGGCGAGCCACGGCCTGCAGGACGAGATCTTCGACACGATCTTTCTGCCGCGCCTGCAGCAAGAAGACGGGCAGGACCAAGAGGCCGCGGACCCCGGCACGGACGCCTTTCTGTTTACTGACGGCTGGCTGCGCTTCAAGCCCGCGCTCTGGTACCAGGCCGACGACTTGCGCGCGATCTTCGAGGCCGCGCACGGCTACCAGCCCGAGGCCGACCAGATTCGGCTCGGGATGCAGCGCGTCAAGACCCTGGTCATCGACAATTTCGCGGCGATCGCGCCGACGTTTGACATGCAGTATCGGCCGCTCCTGCCGTGGGGCGCCGCGCACTACATGGACCCAGACACGGCGGGGGGCCACGCGAGCGAGATCCCCGCAACGGCGGCTTACCTGGAGGCGCTCTGGGCCCGACTGCACGACGGCTTGCCGACACGCGCCGCCGCGACCTACACCCTCCCGGGCAACGGCCGACCGATTCCCGGGCTCGTCGCGGGCCGCGTGGAGAGCTGGATTCACGTGGTCTTCGGGGTCGGGACGCGCGTCGGGAGCCTGACGCCCGAGACGGTCTCGCTGTGGCGCCTATCGGGCGGCGCGCGCGAGGCTATCCCGGTCGAGGTGCGCCACACCCGCTGGTCGAGCGCGCCCGAGGACACCACTCGCCTGCTCGCCCTCCGACCTCAGGTCGACCTGGTGCCGGGAGCGCTCTACGCGGTTCGCATCGAGGCCGGGGTGTGGCTGCAGGACGGCCGCGTGACGGACGCGCCGATCGAGCTCACGCTGACGGCGGCGTGCCCTGACCCGAGCGCCGGCTGCGCGCCGGTCGAGCACGAGGGGCCCTGGGACCCGCCGCTCGTGCAGTGGGACGCCGCTGTACCTGCGGCTCAGGACGCCGCCGTGCCTCCGGCGCAGGACGCCGCTGTACCTGCGGCTCAGGACGCCGATTCACCGGCCCCGCTGGACGCCGCCGTGCCTGCGGCGCAGGACGCCGCCGTGCCCGAGGGCGATGTCTCCATCAACCCCCTCGCGCCGCGGGACAGCGCAGGCTGCGCCGCACGCCCCGCGTCCACGACGGGCCTCGGTGCCCTCGTGAGCGGGCTGCTCGTCGCGCTCGCCGGGCGACGCCTTCGACGACGCCCGCGCTGACCGACACGGTCAGAAGCAGGCGTCCGCGTTATCCACGAGGCCGTCGCAGTCGTCGTCGCGCCCATTGCCGCAGACCTCGCCCCCGGGGTTCGGGATGCAGGCGTAGCAGCCCTCGTCCACGATGCGGTCGCAGTCGTCGTCGACGCCGTTGCACACCTCGGGCACCGCCGGGCACAGGAAACAGGCGTCATCGACGCGGCCGTCGCAGTCGTCGTCAACGCCATTGCAGACCTCGGGCAGCGGGAAGCACGCGGGGCACCCCTCGTCCACCAGACCGTCGCAGTCGTTGTCGACGCCGTCACAGACCTCGGCGAGCGGGCGACACATGTCGCAGCCCTCGTCCACCTGGCCGTCGCAGTTATTGTCGCGCCCGTCGCACAGCTCGGGCCCGGCCACGCGCACCGGGCACCCCTCGTCCACGAGCCCGTCACAGTCGTCGTCCCGACCATTGCAGACCTCGGGCATCGCCACGCACGCGATGCAGCCCTCGTCCACCAGGCCATCGCAGTCGTCGTCGGCGCCGTTGCACACCTCTTCGGCGGGGCGGCAGACAGGGCAGCCCTCGTCCACCAGGCCATCGCAATCGTTATCGACGCCGTCGCACACCTCGGCAGCCGCGACGCACATCACGCACCTTTCGTCCACCTGACCGTCGCAGTCGTCGTCCCGGCCGTTGCACAGCTCCGCGGCCGGCACGCAGACGGGGCAGCCCTCGTCCACAAGGCCATCGCAGTCATTGTCGGCGCCGTCACACACCTCGGGGGTCGGCGCGCAGACGCCGCACGCGCCCGCGGCGACGTTGTCGATGACGCCGTCGCAGTCGTCGTCCCGGCCATTGCAGACCTCCTCGGCGATCACACACACGGGGCAGCCCTCGTCGATCAGGCCGTCACAGTCATCGTCCCGGCCGTTGCACACTTCGGCTGCGGGCGCGCACACCGCGCAGTCCTCGTCCACTTGGCCATCGCAGTCGTCGTCCGCGCCGTTGCACGTCTCGGGGGACGGCCGGCAGACCGGGCACCCTCCATCCACGAGGCCATCGCAGTCGTTGTCGGCGCCGTCACACACCTCGGCGCTCGGCATGCAGACCACGCATGCGGGGCCGGCCACGTCGTCCACAGCGCCGTTGCAGTCATTGTCGAGCCCATCGCAGACCTCGACCTCAATCACACAGACCGGGCAGCCCTCGTCGACGAGGCCGTCACAGTCGTCGTCGCGGCCGTTGCACACCTCGGCCGCGGGCACGCAGACCGCGCAGTCCTCATCGACGAGCCCATCACAGTCGTCGTCCGCGCCGTTGCAGACCTCGGGCGCCGGCGTGCAGACCGGGCAGCCGTCGTCGATCTGCCCGTCGCAGTCGTCGTCGACGCCGTTGCAGACCTCGACGACACACTGCCCACACACCTCGTCGACCACCTCTGCGGCGTCGCTCAGGCTCACCGTCGCGGACTCGCGCTTCCGATAGGCGTCGATGCGCAGGTTCCGCGCGATCCGAAAGAGCCAGGGCCCGAACGCCCGCGTCGCGTCGAAGCCCTGTCGCGCGGGCTGCCGAAACGCGCGGATAAAGACCTCTTGGGTCAGGCACTCGCGCGCGTGCAGGTCGCGGACACCCGGCACAAAGAGCCGCTGCGCCTCGCCTTCCACACCGCGCACCGACACCCCAAAGCCCGTCCGGAGCACGCCCTGCAGCGGGCCGTGGTAGGCCTCGTAGACCTGAACGAGCACCTGCGGGTCGCCCGCGCGGAAGCCGTCGATCAGGTCGGGATGCTCGCTCGCCATCCGCGCATGCGCGGTGACCGAGCTCGACACGATGCTCATGCCACCGGAGATCGCCTGGTTGTAGCAGCTGAGCCCC
>Ga0209598_10000377_pt1 | contig 35949 bp, 39 predicted proteins | sample M_140807_EF_Meta_FD_187317 | JGI IMG/M metagenome (GOLD analysis project Ga0209598, IMG submission 187317) | Freshwater microbial communities from Lake Montjoie, Canada to study carbon cycling - M_140807_EF_MetaG (SPAdes) (version 2) | ecosystem: Environmental > Aquatic > Freshwater > Lake...
GAAGGCGATTTGGAATGGCGAAATTTTGGCTCAATCCGACGAGACTGTTATTGTTGAAGGCAATCACTACTTCCCTCCGTCATGCTTGAATGCGAAGCTCTTCCAGGGTTCTCAAAAACAAACCACATGCGCCTGGAAAGGCGTAGCACATTACTATGATGTACTGGTCAATGGAGAAGTAAATGAAGCCGCTGCGTGGTTTTACCCATCCCCGAAGCCAGAAGCCAGCCATATCAAAAATTATGTTGCCTTTTGGAAGGGCATAAAAGTTTTGAATGATTAATTATCGCGATATGACCTAAAATTTTGATGCGGTTACCAGCCTCTGCCGGGCTCGCCTTTAAATGGTCCGGACAGATCGGGGGTGATCCATCCACCATAGAACCCCCCCGGCTGTGGAACAGCCATCGCACCGCCCACTCGACACGCGAGATGATGTGCATAAAATGCAATGCATTCTGCAAGCGGCTCTGCGCCAGCCAACGGTTTTGGATAACCCCAAGCGACCTGCGGCAGGTGGCGCTCGCCGTCCATCAGATCCCAGTAAAGCGCAGGACCTTTCCATTCGCAAAATGAGCCCCTGCCAGCAGGACGCAAAAGGGCACTCTTGACGTCGGTCAAAGGAAGATAAAACGTAGGCGGATGTGAGGTTTCCCTCACGGCCCAGGCGCCAAGTGTTCGAGCCACGAGGGTCTCGCCCCACCAAACCTCGATTTCGCGTTCGTCTCGAACAAGTTCTGGGGGCCGCGGAAAATCCCACACTGAAACTTGTCCTTGCTTCGGGACATCTGCAAAAGCAGGGCGGTCCTTGCCTCGCCAGTGCCATTGAGCTCGGGCTCGTTCTAGTGATTCATTCTCGTCCATAGTCAACTGTACATCTCATGTGGGCGGTCGGCACCTATTGGATTTCGTTGGCCAAGGAACATTATTCATTATTTGGAACCGGTCAGGCTGGCCTTTGTCCGAAGTGCATCGGTAGCGATTTCATCAAGCGTCAGACAAACGCCGAGCGATCCGCTGCCCGCTCGCACAGGTGACTTTTTAAGGCTGATCTCCATGTGCTGGATGGCGGGGTATGCTGCACACGCGCCGGCAATGCGGGTGATGAGTCGTTCCTGCGTTTCATAGTGACCATCCGCTGCGAGGCGGTCAATTTCTAAGATTAATGGGTCATAGTCAAAAACGTGCGCCATGCCATCCTGCGCAATAACGACTTGATCGACCGAAATCCCAAGCGTCAAATCGAGGATGTGCACATCGGGCCGGGTGTCCTTGGAAGCATAAGTTCCGATATCTGTTTTCAGTTGCAAATCTCGCAACTCGATGACTGCTGAAAATTTCGGCATTGAAGATCGATCACTTTTTAACAAATTCAAAAGAAGGCTATTTGTCAGTCGCTTTTTTGGCTAAGGCCAAGCGCGAAATAGCCCCCGATGCGCTTCACATAAGCCAACAAGTCCACAAAAAACGGATGACAACAGAGCGTGGACGAATCACCCACCAGCAACAACTTGCGCCGTGCGCGGGTCATGCCAACGTTCATGCGGCGGATGTCGGAGAGGAATCCGATCTCGCCTTGGGGGTTGCTGCGCGTCAACGAGATGGCAATGATGTCGCGCTCCTGGCCCTGAAACGAATCGACGGTGCCCACGCTGAGCCTGCGGCGCAGCAGCAAATCGTTCAACACTTCCTGGTCTTCGATGGCGTCTTTCAAATAATTGATTTGGGCGCGGTACGGTGCAATCACGCCAATGCTGACGCCCATGCCGAGCAGGGCCTGCAGGTGTTCGGCGTCATCGGGGCTTGCGGCTGGTTCGCAGGGCGCAATCAGCTGAGCCAGGCGCTCCAGCAGAACGTGGGCTTCTTGAGGGTTGGCGGTTGATCGGCTTTCGGGAATGGCAAGCTCCAGAAAGTCGCAGCCGGCTGTGTCGATGAACTCCACAGGTGGGTCGGATGCAAAACGCGGGTCGTAATCGGCCAAATCGGCGTAGCACACGCTGGGGTGTGGCACCAGTTGGCCGCCATAAAACTTCTCTGAGCTGAACCCCATGATGTGCGTGTGCATGCGGTATTGCACGGTGAGCATGCGTGCAGTGTGAGGCTGTCGCTGAATGCACTTTTCAAACAGGGTTTCGCGTAGGCCTTCCCGGGCGGCTTTTTCGCTTTTCACCGTGGGCGGCAGCTGGTGGTGGTCACCCGCCAAAACAATGCGCTGACCCTTGGCGATCGGAATCCAGCAACCCGGCTCAATGGCCTGGGCGGCTTCGTCGATGAAGACGGTTTCGAAGCTCAGGTGGCGCATATGGCTGTGGCTGGCACCCACCAGCGTGCAGGTGATGACTTGCACCGATTCGAGCACGTCTTCGGTGATGAAGCGCTCTAGGTCGCCGGCGGCTTGGCGCAGCGTGCGGGCTTCTTCCCTTAGCCATTGGCGGTGCTGACGTTCCTCAAAACCAAAATGACGAACGTGTTCATTCGCAAGTTGGCCAGCAGTTTCACGGTGCTGGTCAGCGGTTTGGCGCATTGCATGCATCTTGCCATAGCTAGGGTGGGCCATCACTACGGCATCGAGGGTGTGCTTGAGCAGCAGGTCCGATACGCGATTGGGGTTGCCAATGCGGATCACGTTGACACCGCGCTCGGCCAATTTTTCAGTCAGCAGGTCCACGGCAGTGTTGGAGGGGGCACACACCAGTACGCGCCGCTCACGCCGGATGGTTTCCAGAATGGCATGCACCAGCGTGGTGGTTTTCCCCGTACCAGGCGGGCCGTGGATGATGGCCACGTCTTGGGCCGTGATGACATGGCGTACAGCGGCCAACTGCGAGTCGTTGAGCACACTCGGGTAAAACAGGTCGTCGGCTTTGTGTTCGCGAAAACTGGCCTGCCGGGCGCCCAGAAGCGTATCGCGCAGTTCGGCCAAGCGGTTGCCGTGTGCGCCCATGACTTCGCCCAGGGCTTGGTTCATCTCGCGGTAACTCACCTCATCAAACGTGAGGTCAATGCCCAGCATGCTTTCGTCTAGTAACCAGTCGGGCAGCGCTTCTTTGGTGGTGGCTAGCAGCAGCTTGTTGCGCCGCACGCTGGTCACGACACCGCTGAGCATGGGCCTATCGGCTCCTGAGTAGCCTGCTGCGTTACTGAACAGCGCGGCATTCTTGCCCACCTGAAACAAATGCAGGTCTTGTCGATGCGCTGGGCGCTCTAGCTCCAGTAACACCTTGCCACCAAAACCGATGTCTTCATGGGTGATGGTGACGGGGTACCAGGTCAATCCGCGCCGACGGCGCTCCTTGATGCTGGCACTGGCACTTTTGAGTTTGAAATGCGCCTGGTCTTCCTTTTGCTCCAGCTGCATGAGCGCACGCACATGGCGTAACTCAGTTTGAACAGCGCAAGGGGCGGTGGGGATCAGGTCTCTGAACAGCATCTGAATTCGTAGGGCCGACGGGCATGGTCGCCTCGCCCAAAATCATTTGCGAGACTTGAATTCAAGAATACTTTTCTTCAGGTCACGGTATTCCTCGCAACCAAATGAACAGGCATTGTCCAAGCGGCTGAGCATGGTTTCAGCGCCCGGGAGATCATTTTTCAGAAGCAATAATTCTCCGTAGTACTCGAGCGCACCTCGGTGTTTAGGTTCTTTGGCGAGCGCTGACTGGTAATGTTTTTCGGCCTCAATCAGATTGGGGGGCGATTTTTTTCGTAGGCTATACCCCATTAAATTGTGCCAATCTGCAGACTGTTTTTCATCGGCTTGCAAAAGTACATTGATGGCTTGATCAAAGTTTCTTGCATCAATCTGTTGTCTCGTTTGGCTTTGCCAATTAGGCGCAGACGACCTCGCCGGCGTCGTATCGGCCGACATGGCGGAGGTGGCCACAAAAAACATAAGGCATGAAACAAGTCGTTTTTTCATTGGCTAAAAGATTCGGTTTTTTGCCTATCGCTTGCCCAGTAAGAGGCGAACCCCACCCTAGGGGTCGCGAGGAAGCAATTAAATAAAACGAGTTAACACCCACCCTGCCCCGATCAGATGAAGTAGCGTCACAACAACCGAAAAGCCGTGCAGGCGATTGAATCGTCGTTTGTCGCCCATGTCCGTGGCTAAATTGATTGCGGGCATCAGGATCTGACGAGCGGGCACCGTAGTGGCAGCAACGCCAACCATCACCCCCGTCGAGTAGAGGTCACGCGACCCGATCAAGACCGCAGCCAGCGCAGCGGTGCAAATCACGAAAAGATAGAAATGCGGGAAGGCCTTACGGATCGTCAGTCGCGCGAGATCGACCGGCAACGCAGTGAACAAAAACGCCGCGAAACCGAACGAAAAAAGCGCCATGCCACCAAACAAAACAGCCGTGGCCAGCAGTGCAGCAATCAAAAACATAAGGAAATGTCGGAGCTATGTGTTCGTCAGAAGCGGGTGAGTCAGACCGATAGGCAGTCAGTTTTTCGCTTCGGCAGACAAGGCCGAAGGTGGATCCGCGCCCTCCTTGCCAGAGCCCGACGTGCTGGCATCGCGCCATGCGTCCGCCGCCACCATTTTCTCGCCGTCCCACTGCTGGCCACACCAGCAGCGGCCCGCTGGGTCAATGATGCAGGTACCGCTGCCACAACATCGTTCGTCATCATGCATGGTGATTGATCCGTGTCACCCCGCCTCGCGGTTACGGGGCGCGGGTTCTGCACGCACCATAACGCCCTCGCCCGAGTCGGTCAACGCGTACAAGCATCGTCAGGTCCTTGTCGCAGCAGAAATTGCCTATTCAACTCCATGAATATGTAAGGAAATCCTCATGGTTCGCGTTGCCAAATGAACCTCCCGCAGGAAAGTCGACAGGCCGCTGATCAAGGCGGCCATCGCAAAAATGAACAGCGCGCTGACCAGTCCGCGGATGTGGGCCCCCAAAAGCACCTCGACAAATAACGTTGCAATAACGACGCAAATTAAAAGCGCTGCAAGCGTGCAGGCATACAAGGCTACGCTGGCGAAGTTACGCCGTCGTTCGAGATTCTCCAGTTCAACTTGTGCCGATTGGCGGGCTTGGCTATCAAGTTGCGACCAACTCTGCTGGTAAAAGCGCCAGCGATCGATAATGCGACTCAACCGATTAGCCATAACGCCAAGAAGGGCGGCGATTCCGGTTAGCAGAAACACGGGAGCAACGGCCAGTTGGATGGCCCTTGCGGTGTCAGGAGCGTTTTCGATAGGGATCAAAATTAGGGGAGCATGAGACGGGGTTTGGGTTGCTGCTGAGCATCAACTGGGTTACACAGCTTCGGGAACCGCGAGGGTTTTGACAACAATGTCAGAACTATTTTTGGGTCCATGTGGCAGTGAAAAATCTTTGCATGGATCCTCCCTGACTGTATTGGGACTGATCCACACATAGTCGTACAGTTTAGACAGCGCAGGGATGAATTTCGGCGTCCACTGCTCTTGTTCAATAAAACCGACACTGACAACTCGTTGTTTGGGGGCTGTGGACGCCAAGATTTGCGGGACTCCATAATCCTTTCGTACATGTCCATTTCCTGCAATCAGTATCGAAGGCGAGCTTTCAACAAGGGCGTGGGCAAAGAAGGAGTCTTTCACTCTTTGAACCATACGCATTGAAGGAATATATCGGCTAGGTAGCTTTCCGCAATGCCCAGATCTCAGATCATCATCAAGTTTAGATCTGGCCACGTCCGATAACGTCGATTGACGAAATTTTTCGCGAAAAGCTGACGGTATAGCCTCTTCGCCGCGCTTGTAAATGTCGGCCGTAAGCGTACTGGAGATATCACCACCTAAAAGAGGCATTCTTTTTACCTCGATGGCACGAAAGAGCGGCTCATGCAGAGGCCATCCCCATCCCTTAAAATCGAAGCCAGCGTTCTTCAGGGAATCGGAAAGATTGTCGGAAAACACCACCTGTTGTCCAGCCGGAAGATGTTCCGAGATAATGGTACATTTTGCACATGATAAAGCGAGCAAGAGGCGCGCCCTGGCTTTGTGATGAGACGCACTATCGTGCAACTCTCCCAGCAACGTAATATCGTTATCCTCGATTTTTTTTAGAAGTACCGAAATTGGAATCTGCAACCCGGTTTTGAGATCAACTACATTAATCGCAGTGTCAATTTTGTCCGATTGAGGTTCAGCCCGAAGAAGCGAAACATAAGATAGTAATGCCACCAAACTCAGTAGTGCGAGTTGGCTTCCAAGGCTACGAGAATAGAGATTTTTGATCATACCGACTTGAGTTGAGCCCTAAGCGTCAAAATTATTGACGATACCCAAAAATTAGGTGGGCGCTGGTGGCACGAGAGCGGCCTCAAAAAGTGTCAGGATCAGAAAGACTAATTAAATCAGAGAGGTTCGACACTTCAAATTTACGGAGTACTTCCGATTTGTACTGCTTGGCCGTATGAATCGAGACCCCGAGTTCATCCATGATCTGCGTGTTGTTGGACCCTCGCACCATCAGCGCATAAACCTGCCTCTCGCGCGGCGAAAGGTTCTCCAGTCGAGAGGCTAGGATAGCGGCGTGCCTTTGCTCCTCCAGAAAATCTGCATCGACTTTCAGCGCATGCTCAAGCGCAGTATCGAGCTGCTCGGGAGCTATGGGTTTGACCAGAAAATCCAGGGCACCCCCTTTCATGGCATCGATGCCATCGGTGACCGACAGGGCACCACTAATAAAAACAAAGGGCACCCGCCGGCAAATTTCGCGTTTCTTCTCCTGGAGCTCGATTCCGGAAATTCCAGGGAGGTTAACATCGGTCAATACGACGCTGGGCGTCGATGCAATCGGCACCGACATAAAAACATCAGCGCTGCAGAATGCCTGCACCTCCAATCCGCGAGAGGTGAGATAGCCCGCCAAGGCCCTACGCAACGCATCGTCGTCTTCGATCAGGTAAATCGAGCCCCTCATGGTGACTCCCCCGAATGAATAGTCAATTCGGACCTCATGGCAGATGTGGATGCGTCGATAGGGAACGAGACTTTGAACACTGCGCCTTCGTTAGGGGCTGAATTGAATGAAATCGAATAGCCGCGATTTCGGCAAAGTTGATCGCACAACCACATCCCGACGCCCATTCCGTTGGGCTTGGTGGTTTTTCGAAGATTGAACACCTGATCAGCGAAGTCCGGTTGGATACCCGGCCCGTTATCGTCCACGATCAGCGTTAGCGCCGATGGCGCAGAAACCAGATAAATCGTGATCCTTTTCTCAGCGCGGTCAGATTCTTCGAGGGCATCGAGGGCGTTCAAGACAAAATTAATCGTGAGGGTATAGAGATCGTCCGCTCTGACGAGAACCTTATCAAGGTTAGAGTCTTCAACCGAGACCAAGACTTTTGATTGTCTGGCTCGGGATGCGACGACACTGAGGATCTGATCCAGCACAATTCTAGGATCAATCAAGGCCGCCAAGACTTGCCGTCCTTGTACGACGGGCTGGAAGATTTGCCGCAGATGATGCACAGACTCGCTCGTACGCGAACTGTTGGAGACGATTTCATCGACGAGTATTTCGATCTCTGGTGGCGTCTCGATCGCCTTGAGGCGAGCTTTAAGCATCGCAGCATTGAGCGCCACGGCGCTGAGCGGTTGACTGATTTCATGAGTCATTGCAGCGGTCAAACCCCCGGCTTCTGCCGCGCGACTAAAATCCGCCATCGAATCCAGCAGTATAGTTTTTTCATTCAGGAGGGTTTTGATTTGATCGTTTTCAATCTGAATCTTTCTACGGGAACTCAGTAAAATTCCAGTCCAGTGGCCAAAGACACAAAGAATCGGCATAGCCGATAGCACCGCTCTTACAAAGAAAAAAGCGACCATTTGGGGCGGTAGCGCATCAACCGTGGTGGTTGATGTTATGATTGTGCCAAAGTAAAAGCTCCAGAATATTTCTTTAGTCAGCTTTGTTCCAATCACAAAAGCCAAGGCCCCCATGCCAAATGTGAAGTCCCTGCGGGCGCGCTTGACGATTTCAAATAAAGAAAAAGCGCAGAGTAATTCCTCTGGAATTTGGCGGGCAAGTGGTAGCGGAATGAATTGATCAGGCCATCCGCCGAAAGCCACTTCGTATTCCGAGATGCTTCCAGCAAGCAATGTAGCCAATGCAAATAACGAAATAAATCTGGTTGATAGCGCTCGGTTGAGGCTGCAGCAGAACAACGCAAAGAAAAAATTCGATGCTAAATTAAGAACTCCATACACATGAAATCCCGTTTGCTGGGTTGGAGCTGAAAAACCGGGCTGCAATATCGCACCCAATTCGATATTGATGCAAATTTCAAGCAGGACGAACGCACAAAAAAGAGACCAACCGGCCAGTTGTTTGATGTCTCGCCGGACGAGCAGTATTCCAAATGAGAAGATGGCCACTTCCATCCACGCCAACTCGAATTGTATGAGGGCGATAGTGGGTTTAATGAAATCCAAAAGATATTTACCCTGAATCGGCCAATAGGTTGGGAGGGACGGGGCATCAATAGACTTTCACAGTTATACGTTACATTTTCCGTTTTACAACTGACTCGCTGAAAAAATTAACAACTTCCATTTGCAAACTGCAGTTGGACTGAACACGATGGCGTGGATTATTTTCGCTGGAATGGCGGGCTGCAAAGTCAGTCTGCCGACACATGGAGCGGCGTTTGTAACCACCCGTCTTCCCTCAATCGAAGGATTGTTTTGCACTCGTGGATTGCCGACACTCACGGGATTGGTTGACCGATTTTGCAAGCAACCGAGACTCTGCAGGACTTGATCGATGAGAACTCCCTCCACCCGCCATGCGGCACAACAGTTTGCCGTTGCACTCAATCGAGGATTGTTTCGGTACTACGGCCGCAATCCGCCGGCAGCAATGGTCACGAGGGATTTCAACGCGCGTTCAGAAAGCGCAGTACCCATCTCGCAGGAGGCAACGCGCAAGTGGATGCGGGGCCACACGGTACCGGGGCTTTCGAAGATGCAGGTACTCGCCAAATGGCTGGATCTTGACCTGCGCGCTCTCAACGGCGGCGATGAAATTACACCAGTCCGCGAAGCCCCCACCGGTGATACCGATGGACCCTCTGCGTTGGATACCGTGCCCGATGCCGTCTTGCGTAAGCGGCTGTTGCACTTAATCGGGGACCTCGACCGTCCGAGGGCGGAACTAATGCTGGGCGTCATGCTGGGGTTGCTTCGTCTTTCCGCCACCCAGGCCCGTCTAAGGTTTGTAAATGGCTGGGACCGCGTTGATTTAACGGTGAAGCCGGGCAGCCGCACGTCGAATCTGGCCACGACAACGCAGACGAACGCAGCCCGGGTTAGCGTCGTTGCTGTTTAAATTTTGAGCGAACCGCAAAGCACTGAGATCGCGGGGCTACCGAATGAGCAACGAAGTCGAGAGGCGGAACGGGTTTCGTTTCGGGCATGTCTTTCTCGGAATGTTGCGCAGAAACGTATGAAGTTCGTACCCTGATCATTCCCTCTTGCGGAACACCACCACATGCTGCCAGGGCAGCGTGCTCACAGTACGCTCCCAGTCCAACGGAAAAACAGCAGCCTCTCGCTTTATCTGAGCCTCGCTCATTTTGTGCAGCGGCTTTATCGGCACGCGGGGGTCCTCGGCCTTGTACTCGACGAAAGCGACTCGGCCGCCGGGCTTGAGTGCCTTCAGCACGCTGGCCATCACCTCGTACGGGTAGGCCAACTCGTGATAGACGTCGACCATGATCGCAAGGTCCACCGAAGAAGCGGCCAGCTTGACGTCGTCAACCGCGCTCAGGCGCGCTTCGATCTGCGTCAGCCCGCTGCGCTTCACCCCAGCCAGCATTAAGCTGATCATTTCCGGCTGCACATCAACAGCCCAGACCTTTCCTCCTGGCATCACTGCCGGCGCCATGCGACGAGCGAGATAACCGGTACCTGCCCCGATATCTGCGACTACGGTGCCAGGTTGCAACGCCAATGCGGCGAGCAACAAGTCGGTACGCTCTTCGCGATTTCGTTCTTCGCGCTCAAGCCATGATGCGCCCTGCCAACCCATTACCGCCGAAATTTCACGCCCCATATAGGTTTTTCCAATGCCGTCGGCGCTGGCCGGCAATTGACTGTAGCGCTCGGCGTATGCAGCAACCTGCGCCAGCGTGGCGCTGTGATAACTCAGAAGGACGACGCAGATGCCGCGCAGAAGGGTTGTAGGTTTCATCTTAGTGCAACATAAGCAATCAAAATCGAACCCATAGCCGCTAGTGCCTCATGCAAGACAAACCAGAAATCCGCCACGGCCAGTCCTTAGAACTGCTGAAGGCACTGCATATTCTTACCCGCGACGGCCGGCTCAACCAGGACAGCAGGCGAAAACTGAAGCAGGTCTATCACCTGTATCAATTCATCGAGCCGTTGCTGCAGCAGATCAGGCAGGATCAAGGCAATATTAGACTCGTGGATTGCGGCGCGGGAAAGTCTTATCTCGGCTTCATTCTGTATGACCTGTTTTTCAAATCTCTCGCAGCCGGCTCGCAGGTCGTGGGCATCGAATCCCGCAGTGAACTAGTGCTCAAATCCCGGGAACTCGCTTCGCAGCTCGGCTTCGATGCCATGTCCTTCCTCAACCTGCGGGTCGATCAGGCCATTTCGAGCATAGCCAACCTCGGCCTTGCCGCCGGTGTGGACATCGTCACAGCCCTGCATGCGTGCGACACCGCCACCGACGATGCTATCCGGTTCGCGCTGTCGGCAAAGTCACGCTTCATCGTGCTGGCGCCCTGTTGCCAGGCGGAAATCGCAGCAGTGCTGCGCAAGAACAAGACTCCGTCCCAGTCCGGCGAGCCGCTGGCGGCAATCTGGCGCCATCCCCTCCACACCCGTGAATTCGGCAGCCACGTCACCAATGTTCTGCGCTGCCTGCAACTGGAATCACACGGCTATCAGGTGACCGTCACCGAACTGGTGGGCTGGGAGCATTCCATGAAGAACGAGCTCATCATCGCCAGCCTCAATAAGGATGTGCCGCGCCGAAAGGCCGCCGAAACACTCGATGCGCTTCTCGGCAAACTGGGACTGACGTCCCTGCAAGAACGTTTTTTCACCGGTCTGGACCGCAGCTGCCCATTGGCTTCGGTGCCTGCGGCGTGACGCTGGAAAAAATCCTTTACAGCCAGGGCTTCGGCAGCCGCAGACAGTGCCGTCAGCTCATCTGGAATGAGCGGGTGAGCGTGGCGGGTCGGTTAATCACCGATGCCGACGAAGACCTACCCTGCGAAGACCTGATCTTCAGCGTTGAGGGCAAAGAATGGACTTTTCGCCAGCAACTCTACATCGCCCTGCACAAACCTCCCGATTACGAGTGTTCCCGCAAGCCCAGCCATCACCCAGGCATCCTCACCCTGTTGCCTCGGGAATACGTTAATCGCAATACCCAGCCCGTAGGGCGCCTCGATCATGACACGACCGGCCTGCTGCTGCTTTCCGATGACGGCGGCTTCATACACGCCCAATCCTCGCCGAAACGGCATGTACTCAAAACCTATGAGGTCACCCTCTTCGAGGCGGTGACGGCGCAACTGGTCACGCGGTTGCAGGAAGGCGTGAAGCTCATCGACGAGGACAAGCCCATCGCCGCGCAGGTGCGCTCGCTCGACACGCACCTGCTAGAGCTCAGCATAGACCAGGGCAAGTACCACCAGGTGAAGCGCATGGTGGCCGCGGCGGGCAATCACTGCGTCTCATTGCGCCGCAGCGCGATCGGCAAGCTAACGCTTGATTCGCTGGGTCTGCCCATTGGCCAATGGTGTCATCTAGAACCCGGGCAACTGGCCCAACTCGTCTGAGCGTGGCGGTGGGCGCAGTCCCCCACGCTCCGGTGACCTCACTCGATCAGGAAGCCGTAGCGTTTAAGAATCACTTCGCCGCAGATTTCCAGACTTTTGATGTCGTCAATCCAGATTTCGCCCAGGTCTAAATAGTCCATAGCTGTTTGAGGCTGCTCTTGCATGGGGGTCAGTTTGAGGTTTGGCAGCACATGGCTCCATGTGAAATTAGCTAAGGCGCTCGTGCCAGAAGTTTGTTCGATGACGGCAGGTGAAAAACGAAACTTGTTGAAAAAATAAAACCCGGGGCGGTCCTGGATCTGTTGTTGGTTACCCGATTCAAATTGCACGTCGCCCGACGAGACTCTGGCTATTTGGCTTTGGAGTGTGGCCATGATTAAGTCTGTGATTGAGCTGTCCGCCGTAATCAAGTCACCGTAGGATTTCAAGGTCAACTGCTTGAGGAGTATCTTAATTTGATCAATGTTCATGGTCGCTCCCGTAAAGGTTAAGTTCAATTGAGGCGCTGGAGCCTGGCGACCTCATCTACTACGGTACGTCCTTGGGTGTACTGCCAATGAAAGCCGGCACCTCCGTCGACGTGGTGATCGACGGCATTGGCACCCTGTCCAACCTGTACGGTTGATCCCCTAGCTGGCGACCTGCAGACGTCCCTTATGGCTGGCCAGGGTATGGGCCAGCAATTGGGCTGCCGCAAAAATAGCGTTAATGGCGGGCGTAGGTGTTTCAGTGATGCGACCGAGTTCGACCACGGAACCCACCAGCGCGTCGAGCTCTAGAGCGCGGCCATGCTCGACATCCTGCAGCATGGATGTTTTGTGCGCGCCCACCGCCTGAGCACCGGCGATGCGCTTTTCCAGTGAAATCTTGAACACCACCCCCAACTTTTCGGCAACCGTTTGTGCTTCGGTCATCATGTTGGCTGCCAGCAAACGGGAGGGACCAAAGGTACAAATATCTTCCAAGGTGGCGTGCGTCAGTGCAGATATCGGGTTGAAGCTGAGGTTACCCCAGAGCTTGAGCCATATCTCACCTCGGATGTCGCGGGACACGGGGGCTTTGAATCCTGCACCGATCATCGCCTGGGACAGGGCCTCGATGCGTTCGCTGCGGCTACCATCGAGTTCACCCAGTGTGAACCGATTGCCTTCGATCACGCGCACCACACCCGGCGCAACCAGCTCCGCGGCCGGGTACACCACGCTGCCGATGATGCGCTCACTTTCAATGCATCCTGCGATGCGGCCGCCTGGATCGACACTCTCCAGGCCACGGCCCTCATGGGCACCGGCCAGCCGTTGGAAATACCACCATGGAATGCCGTTGATCATGGTGACGACCATGGTTTTCGGCCCCAACAATTCCTGCAGATCGGGCAGCAGATCGCCAACCTGGTGAGCCTTGACGGTCAAAAGGACGGCGTCTTGAGGGCCAGCATCTGCCATGCGCTGAACAGCGCTCACACCGGGCGCGTGCTCCTCACGACCATCCTCAAGAATCAGTCGAAACCCATTTTTTTGAATGGCAGCGAGGTTTTGGTTACGTGCAATGAACGTTACCGCTTCACCCGCGTTGGACAGTTTGGCTCCCAAATAGCCCCCGATAGCCCCAGCGCCCACGATGGCAATTTTCATGTTTGAACCTCTCTTCAGCCCGCTTTTAGCTTGGGTGAACTAATTTTCAACGATGACAGAACTGGCCAAACCAACATCACGATGGCCAACCCTGCTATGGAGCCCACCAACGGGTTAGACCAAAATATCGCCAGCGATCCCTGGGATAGCAGCATTGATTGACGGAAACTCGCTTCGGCCATATCGCCGAGAACCAAGGCAAGGACCAGAGGCGCCATCGGGTATTTCAGCTTCTTGAATAGGTAGCCCACCACGCCAAACACCAGCATCGTGATGACATCAAACATGGCGTTATGCACGGTGTAGGCGCCAATCGCGCAGATCACCACGATCACTGGTGCAATCACCGAAAACGGAATCCGTAAAAAAGCTGCCCAGAATGGCACGGTGGTCAGCACGACCAACAGGCCCACCACGTTGCCCAGGTACATCGAGGCGATCAGGCCCCAGACAAAGTCCTTGTGTTCCAAAAAGAGCATGGGGCCGGGTTGCAGGCCCCAGATCATCAACCCACCCAGCAGGACAGCCGCCGTTGGCGATCCCGGGATGCCCAAGGTCAACATGGGCAGCAAGGCCGAGGTGCCAGCAGCGTGGGCTGCGGTCTCGGGTGCCAACACGCCTTCAATCTGGCCCTTGCCAAATGATTCAGGGTCTTTCGACATCCGTCGGGCAATGCCATAGCTCATGAAAGACGCCGGTGTGGCGCCACCCGGTGTGATCCCCATCCAGCAGCCAACAGCCGTGGAGCGCAGAAACGTCATCCAGTATTGGGGCAACTGTTTCCAGGTCTGCAAAACGACTCTCAAATTGAGTTTGGCACTCTTACCCTTGAAGGCGAGCCCTTCTTCCATGGTCAGAAGGATCTCCCCGATGCCAAACAGCCCAATCACCGCAATCAGAAAGTCAAAGCCCTTGAGCAGTTGCGGAAATCCAAAGGTCATGCGTAATTGCCCCGTCACCGAGTCCATACCAACGGCTGCCAAGGCAAAGCCCAACATCATGGAGGCAGTCACCTTGGCCGGTGGCTCCTTGCTCATGCCCACAAAGCTGCAAAATGTCAGCAACTGAACTGCGAAATACTCCGCAGGGCCAAATCGCAATGCAAATTTCGCCAGGAGAGGCGCCAGAAAAGTAATGAGCGCCACAGCGATTAGGGCGCCCACAAAGGACGACGTAAACGCAGCTGTCAGGGCCTGAGCCGCGCGACCCTGCTGGGCCATCGGATAGCCGTCAAACGTAGTTGCCACCGACCAAGGCTCTCCGGGGATGTTGAACAAAATCGATGTGATCGCTCCCCCAAACAGTGCGCCCCAGTAAATGCAGGACAGCATGATGATGGCTGATGTCGGGTTCATTGAGAACGTGAGAGGCAGCAAGATGGCAATGCCGTTGGCCCCGCCAAGCCCAGGCAAAACGCCAATCAAAATACCCAGAGTGATTCCGACCAGCATGTAGACCAGGTTGGGCAGCGTCATGGCAACGCTGAACCCTTGCATGAGGTTATTGATTTCGTCCATCAAAATCCCAGCCAAGTTTCGATGGGGCCCTTGGGCAAGGGCACCAGGAACCACCGCTCAAAAACGACAAAAAAAGCGAATGGCACGGCAACGGAAACGCTGGTTGTGGGCAACCAGCCAAACTTACCGTGGCGCCGCATAAAATAACCAATGAGCAAGGCTGAAGGCAGGTAGATGCCCAGCCAAACCATCGAAAGTACATAGACAGTCATTGGGACCAGCATCGCAAAGACGGGGGCTAATTGCTCCCTCTCTGCGAATATGGCTGATTTGGCGCGCCAATTCAGCAAGGTCGACAGAAAAACAGTCCCGCTGGAGGCCAGCAGCAGCAGCCCAATGAAGAACGGAAAATAGCCTGAACGCGGGCCGTCATCAGCCCAGCCGATGCCCACGCGCAAGCTGTCGTTGATGACCAGGCCGGCTACGACCATCAGCAGGGCCGCCACCACCAGCTCTGGACCGCGCTCCTTCACTGGGGGCTTTTCAGAGCCAACCTGGTGATTGGGTTGATTGCTCATGCGATCTCTAGTTGGCCAAAAAGCCAGCCTCACGCATCAAAACCCGGTGGGCCTGCTCGTTCTGACCCAGCCAGTTGAAATACTCCTCGCCGCTCATGGAGATCTGCTTGAAAGCGCCCTTCTCCATGAAATCTTTCCACTCCGGCAGGGACCGCACTTTGTTGAACAGATCCACGTAGTACTTCACCTGGTCTGGTGTCACACCCGGCGGCATGAAAATGCCGCGCAACATCACGTATTCCACGGGCAGGCCGGCCGACATGCAGGTGGGAACGTCATTCCAAGACTGGGTTGTGGTGAGCTTCGCTTTATAAGGAAGACGCTCTTTGTCCATGACACAGAGCGGCCGGAGCGCGCCGGAACGCCAGTGTGACTCGGCTTCAATGGGGTTGTTCACGGTCGAATCGATATGCTTGCCCACCAGTTGAACGGCAACATCACCACCGCCTTTGAGCGGGATGTAGACCATTTTCTTGCCGACCGCTTTTTCCATCAGCACCGTAATGATCTGGTCTTCTTGTTTGGAGCCTGTCCCGCCCATCTTGAACGTCTTGTCAGGCTGAGCCTTGATAGCCGTGAGGTAATCCTTGGTGGTCTTGAACGCTGCGTCCTGGTTCACCCAAAGAATGAACTGGTCCAGTGCAAGCATGGATACTGGCGTCAAGTCACGCCAGTTAAAAGGCACCCCTGTGGCAAGTGGCGTGGTGAAAAGGTTGGACAGGGTAATGACAATCTTGTGTGCATTGCCGTTGTCCCCTTTGACGTCCAGGAAGCCCTCAGCCCCTGCGCCGCCGGCCTTGTTAACCACGATGATGGGTTGGGGGCTGAGTTTGTTTTTGGCCACAACGCCCTGCAGAAACCGCGCCATCTGATCGGCGCCACCACCGGTTCCAGCAGGAACCACAAATTCAATCGGCTTCGTCGGCTCCCAGGCGTGGGCGGGCATTGTGGCCAATGCGCAAAGGCCGATGACGATACTGAAGAGTGCCTTCACACGGATTCGTAGATTCATAGTGCGTCTCTTTGGTTACTGATAAAACTTCCTAAATGTATTTCTGTCTATTGGGGTTGAAATGACCTCATGCGATACCGAGCTTCGCTGCCAGTCCAATGCGTTGCAGCTTGCCTGTCGCCCCTTTCGGGATTTCGTCCATGAAGAGAATTTTCTTGGGCACCTTGTACTCAGCAGCGCGGCTGCTGACAAATGCCTGAAGCTCGCGTTCGGTGACTTGCTGGCCTTCGCGCAAAACCACCACGGCTGCCACTTCCTCGCCTAACTTCGGGTGCGGCATGCCAAAACAGACAACCTGGGCCACGGCAGCATGGTCCATCAAAATCTCGTCGACTTCCCTGGGACTGACCTTCTCGCCACCACGATTGATGATTTCTTTGAGGCGCCCAGTGATGCTGATATAACCTTCGTCATCCATGACACCCTGGTCCCCGGTGCGAAACCAACCGCTCTCAAAGGCTTCTTCATTTGCCTTGGGGTTGTTTTCGTATCCTGCAGTGACATTAGCGCCGCGGATCACGATCTCGCCGGTTCCACCGCGTGGCAGGAGCGCGCCGTCGTTGTCCATGATGGCAATTTCCGGCCCGGCGGCAATGCCCACTTTGCCTGGCTTGCGCACGGCTGGGGGCATCGGGTTGCACGCCATCTGGTGGGTCGCCTCCGTCATGCCGTAGGCTTCGATCAGCGGCGCGCCGAAAATCTGTTCCAGTTCGGCGATCACCTGGGGCGGCATGGACGACGACGAGGAGCGCATAAAGCGCAGCGGATTGCGGGAGATGATTTCCTGGTTACCTTTGGCGCGGCTCACGATTGCTTGGTGCATGGTCGGCACCGCGGTGTACCAGGTAGGATTCGCCTCATCCATCCAGCTGAAAAATTTCAGGGCATTGAAGCCCGGTGTGCAAAACACCTGTGAGCCTGCCGCCAGAGGCGCCAGTACCCCGGCAATCAAGCCATGAATGTGGAACAAGGGCATCACATTCAACCCACAGTCCTGGGCCGTGAATTGCAGCGAATTGCGAATGTTAGTGGCCGACGCCACCAGGTTGCTCTGCGACAAGGGGACGATTTTGGGCCGCGAAGTGGTGCCCGAGGTGTGCAGCACCATGGAAATATCCCCAGGCTCGGCGTGACCCGTCCGTTCTGCCTGCCCTGCCGCAATGTCCCCACCCCGCGCCTGCAGGTGGAAATAGCCGGCACCCCGCTCTGAGTCTGCGACCAGATCTATCACGCGCATCCCCATTTTCTGGGCCACGTCCACAGCCGCCGAGGTACTACCTTCCTCCACGATAAGGGCCCGCGCGTGCAGGTCAGACAGGTAAAACTCGAATTCGTCGGCGCGATACGCCGGATTAAGCGGGGCGCTGGTCACGCCGCTGGCACAAGCCATAAAGCAAGTTGCCATCTCTGGACCATTGGGCAGCACGATCGCAACCCGGTCGTTGCGACCGATGCCAAAGGCATTGAGCCGTGCAATCGTCTCCGCGATCAGAGTGCGCAATGCGCCGAAGCTTAGCTGAGACTTCCCGGGAGCAGCAATCGCGGGGGCATCGTCAGCACCAGTGGCCAACAGGTCGCGAAGCACAAATGACATATCGAGATACTCCGATCAGATTGACCATAGATTTTCACACTATTCATTCGGAGAGGAACACAGGGGAAGCCCTAGGGTCTGTTGTCCGGAAACGCTTCTGAAAAAGTCACGCCTTACTTTTGCTGCGTCTGCCAACGCACACACGACACGGATTCTGATAAGCACTCGCGACTTTGCAGCCACACCAACGCGGCCAAACTCGATCCAGGCCGAAGAACAGAACAGGCCCCAAAGGCGGTCGAGCGGGGTGTACCGGTGACGCTCGTCGAGGCTTACAAGAGAATCCGCTACAACTTCAGCCCAGCGGACCCCATCGAAGCCATGAGGTTCCGGATCTACGCACTCGGTCAATTGTCGAAATTCTCAAGCTTCTTATTCAAATTCACTGACGGGCTCGAACTCTACATCGTCACCGAAAAGCTTCACTACATTGGATTTGTGCGAGCCAGCAAGTGCCTTCTTGACGATCTTATAAATATCGAGATCGAAGTCTAAGTTTCTGGATTTGGCCAAGTCGTAAAGCTCCTCATGATTACTAGCAAAGCCCAAGTAACACCATTTATCAATCACAACCATACCATTCCCATCTTTAATAGCAATCGCGCCATCAAATGGCCACGCCTGAACTTTGTAAAGCCGAAGGGCCGTTTGTAGCTGCAGATTATGCATTTCCAAAGACACTTTTCCAATGCAAGCCCCCTGGCAACGTTTGACTTGGTAGCCAAAGCAAGGTTTTCCTTCGTCCACCTTTTCCAAGCCTAGCAAGGCTTCACACAATTGATATTTTTTCGCGACGGCAGCCAGATAGCTTCTGGCCTCTTTCTTGTTATAAAAAAGTCCATACAAATCATCCTGCAGGCCGGGCAGTAAGTGCTTGTGCGTAATGAGTGCGGGCTTTTGCAGGCCGCCACCGTCTTTTCTCAATTGCCATGCGCACAAATCCTTTGATAGACGTAATTTTACATTCATGCTAGGCATGTGTTCTTTGATCAATTTCGATTCCAGAATCAAAGCGCTTAACTCGCCGCTCGTCTCAATAAAATCGATGTGATGGACCTGTTGGGAGAGTTTCATTTCTTTGCGAACTGTGAGCGCACTATGAAAATGGCTCATCACGCGGCTACGCATTGAAAGGCTCTTGCCAATGTACAGGCTGGCGTTGTTCTCACCATAAAAAATATAGCAACCCGGTGTGTCTGGAATCGCGTTGATATCGCTTTGGTTGATGTTGGGCGGTAGGCTGGCAGATCCTACCAACTGATTTACGGCCTCAAGCAAGCGCGCTTGACCGAAAGTTTTCTCACACACGCGCCAAAATTGAAGTAGCAAATCGGCGTCGCCCAGGGCTCGGTGCCGCGCACTGATCTTCAGACCGTGTGCGGCAATGACGGTGTCCAAATTGTGCCTGGCCTGCTGAGGGAAAAGCAGTCGCGAGAGTTTGACCGTACAAAGAACCTTTGGCCGAAAATCCATACCCAATCGTTTGAATGATGCTTTGATAAACCCATAGTCAAACCGAGCGTTGTGCGCGACAAAGATCTTTCCTTCGAGCTCTCTCTTGATTGACACAGCAAGTTCATCGAATCTGGGTTGACCCGTCACCATGTCCGGCGTAATACCAGTCAATCTCTGAATGTTCTGAGGAATGAAGGTTTGAGGATCCACTAGGCACTCCCAAGCACTTTCTTGTCCATTGGCAAGCGTCTTGATACCAATTTCAGTGATCCGGTCACGGTCGGGATTGGAGCCGGTTGTTTCGATGTCGACAAAGGCAAATACTAAAGATTCGGTATCTAGGGTTTTCATTGGTCAATCTATTAGTGAAATGCAGGAGCTGAACCTGCGGCGAAAGGGAGCTTCCTCTAAATCACCTTGGTTCGAGAATGTCAGGACAGGTCAGCTTAGCCGACCTCAGGTGGTGGCATGTGCAATCCGACGCCAAGCGCAACTTGTCAGCTATGAAGGCCTTTCATCTCGACCGTCACGCTTTCCAATTTTCCGCGCCACAACTTGCAGCCGTATTCGCAGCGATGGCGATGGCTGCTAGCCAATCTCTGCAGGCACAAACGGAGACGGCGGCACCATTGTGGGAGGTGGGGGGCTTCACAGTCGGGGTGTCGCAGCAGGCTTACCCGGGGTCAGATCAGCAGGTCAACCGAAGCCTAGCCCTGCCATTATTCGTCTACCGTGGCGAGTTGCTTCGGGCCGACCGTGAAACCACTGGCATTCGCGCGATTCGAAACTCTGCATTCGAGCTGGACATCGGCGTGGCCGGTTCCTTTGGCGCCAGATCTGAAGAGATTGAGGCACGACGTGGAATGCGCGAATTAGGCACACTGGTCGAGTTCGGCCCGCGCCTGAAGTGGCAGCTGGGAACCGGCCCTGGCAATGGCCGCTGGCGTGCCGAATTGCCGCTGCGCGGCGTCTTTGACCTGCGCGACTCTGCTGCCTACAGAGGCCTGGCCTTCGAGCCAAAGTTGGTTTTTGAGCGGCAGACGCGCGAAGGCTGGCGCTATAACGCCAGTCTGGCCGCGATCATTGCCGATCTGCGCCTCGCACAGACCTTCTACGAAGTCAATGAGTTCGAGGCCACCCCCCTTCGGCCGGAATTTGCCGCAAGCAATGGCCTGATCGCTTGGCGATTGGCGGCATCGTTCTCGCGCAACTTGGCACCCGACTGGCGCCTGTTTGGCTTCGCCAGGGTCGACACGGTGGCTGGGGCGGCCAACGAAAACAGCCCTCTGGTGCGGAAAACCACCGGAACCACCATGGGGCTTGGCATTGCCTACACATGGCAGCGCTCCACCCAACGCGCCAGCGAATGACGATTCCACGGCAAGCGCTCAGGCGCAAGCTCGCACTCGCAGCGGTCGGTGCGGCATTCATCTTGGCCGGGTGCGGCAGTAGCACGCACAGTGAGCCTTCGGAACACCGCTCCAACAGCCGCGCGCAGGCTCTCGCGGCAGTGGTGGGCATGCCAGATGCCAGTAACTTTGAAGCGCGGGACTTGCAATGGACCGACACCGTACGCCCAGATGGCCCCAGGGAAGTGCTGGCTCGCTTTTATCTGCCTTTGCTAGCGAAGGCCTCTGAAAAAGCTGCTGCTAGTCAGCCCGTCCCGTTGGTCGTTTTCTCTCATGGCATCGGTGGGTCGCGTGAGGGCTACTCGTACATCGGCAAACACCTTGCCGCAAACGGTATTGCTGCATTACATGTGCAACACGTGGGCAGTGACCGGAGCCTGTGGTTTGGCAACCCGCTACAAATGGTCACTCGATTGCAAGAAGCCGCTAAAGATAAGGAGGCAATTGCGCGGACACAGGATGTACGTTTTGCACTCAATCAAGTGCTTGCTAGCACAGAGTTCAAAAGCAGACTGGATGCCACACGCATTTCTGCCGCAGGCCACTCCTATGGCGCAAACACCGTCTTACTGCTGGTGGGGGCACGTGTACAACGCGACTCTCAAGTGCTGGATTTAGCTGATCCGCGCATTGGTTCGGCGGTCATCATCAGTGCGCCGCCTTTTTACGGCCAAGGTGATCCGCAAGCGATCGTTGGCCGCATTTCTGTACCCAGCCTCCATATCACCGCGCAAGGGGATGAAATCAACATTCCTGGCTTCTACTCCGCTGCCAAAGACCGTTTGGCGATATTTGAAGCGACAGCCTCAACCCAAAGTTCGGCGGCCAAGACGCTTGCAGTATTCAGCGATGGCTCACACAACATTTTTACTGACCGTCTCGGCACAGGTGGCGCAGCGCTAAACCCATTGGTCAAAAAGGCGACGCGAGACCTGATACTGGCTTTTTTACGGCAAGAATTTTTTGCCGACGACCGAGCGATAACCGAGTGGCCTCAGCAACACCAAGCGGTGGTTTCGCGTTTTGAACAGAGTCAAAATTCAGCGCCCCTTCAGTAGCCGCTGTTTACCCGTCGATCCACCGGTACTGATATCGTCGTGTGCGATGACCAATTCACAGAAACGCCGCACCCTTGATGCTTCGACCATGTGCGATGCCACCATCTCGCGCATTATCGAGATGGCCTGGGAAGATCGCACGGCATTTGAGGCAATTGAGGCCCAGTTTGGCTTGAATGAGTCTGCTGTCATCGACTTGATGCGCAAGCATATGAAACCCTCCTCCTTTAGGATGTGGCGAAAGCGGGTTAGCGGGCGGCGTACGAAGCACGCAGTGTTGCGCGGAGCAGTATTTTTGCGTCATCGCGCCATCAACTCACGCATGTGACGCCGTCGCTCATCCGCACTCAATCGGCGAGGATTTGAACCGACTCCCAGAAGTTGGGCCTCACTTCGACACGAAGCCAAGCGCCGGAGCGTTTCGGAGGATTCGCTTGTAATCTCTGGAACCAAGGCCACAAACTCGCCGGGGAGCCAGCGTTTTGGCTAACCAGGCACCACGGAGACCGTGCCGCGCATGCCCGCTTCAAAATGTCCAGGCTCAAAACATGCAAAACCAATCGGCTTGGTTGTCGTCGCTCGCCAAATAACCATTCCCACCTGGCCAGGCTCCACGGAGATGCTCTCCGCGTCGTGGTGATGGGCATTGGACTTCTTCATGTCCTGCGCGTGCCGACCTAAACTGTCCTGATCGCCAATCACCAATTCGTGACGAACCCGCCCAGTATTTACGAGGATGATGCGGACTTCATCGCCCTCTCGGATTTCGAGGGACGAGGGTATGAACCGCATCGAATCGTTCGCCTCGATCACGAGGTTCTTGGTCGCGCCTGGGTGGGTAGGGTGATGGTGCGCTTCGATTGACCCCTCGTGACCCGACAAAACCGAGCGCGCCAACAAGGAAGCCGCAATCACGACCGTACTCGCCGAAAGTCCGTAGATTGAGATCGATTTGATCGAATACCTGTCTCGGTACTCCGTGAAATAAAAGGCCAGGAACGACAACAGGAATCCGACGGGTACGACCCAGACACTGCGCTCGGGAGAGTCCGGAAAGTGCTGCAGGCCACCTGTGAAGAAGCCGAGTCCAATTGAGGCCAATACCCCAAAGCCAAGCTGCGCAGTCCAGCGACGCTCGCCAGGATGGCGTTGCCGCATTTCGAGGGTACTGCCGACAAGGAAAAGCAGGATACCCACCGCAGCGGTGAGTTGTGATCGCTCCTGGCTGAACATGCCGTGGTTGACTGACCCGGCGATAAAGCTAATGCCCGCGTATCGAAGTAGCGTAGCAACGTGGTCCAGGGGCATCAATTTCGCTCCAAATCGGCTACCTCGCCACCCTAGTAGGAATTGAAAACCTTGGATGACCCGTTCTTCTGAATCAGCAAAACCTGGTAGGGGTCACGCTGTTTCCCGTAGTCGGGCCCGTCCATCCCAGGCGACCCGATGGGCATGCCGGGTACCGCTATCCCTATTGCATCGGGTTTTTCTTTGATCAGGCGCCGAATGTCCGCGGCAGGCACATGACCTTCAATCACGTACCCCTGTACTAGCCCAGTGTGACAGGAAGCGAATTTTTGCGGTAAACCCAGCCGCGCACGTGCTGCATTATTGCCTGCATCGATAACGGTTAGAGAAAATCCGTTCTTCTCAAGGTGCTCGATCCATGCGTTGCAGCAGCCGCAATTTGGGTCTTTCCAAACCTGAATCTCCAAGATCTGCGGTTTTGCCGCGACCGCGATCGATGCCGCGCCCATTGCAACCATGCCCAATAGCGACCTGCGCCGCTGTAACGAGAAATCACGCATCGTCATGGAGCGAGCCCATCTAACTTTTCTTGAGGGTAGCATGGCACTCCAGGTTCGGTAAGGCGACGCAAATCAAGAATCACCGAGGCTTCCGCATCTGTCAGTAGCCCTTCTTGATGCACCCATTGCCTGATCGTTACACCTTGGGCAAGTGCCTGTTGAGCAATCTGCGCCGAACGGGCATAGCCGAACCGAGGCACCAGCGCCGTCGCCAGAGCGCCGCTGCGCTCCACCCAAAACGCGCAGGACTCGGCGTTGGGCCGCAGACCAACCACACACCTCGACGTGAAGATCCGGACCGCGTTGGCCAGCAAGCCCAAAAGCGTGAGCAAGTCATGCGCAATGAGCGGCATCATCACATTGAGTTCAAGCTGCGCCTGGCCAGCAGCTGCCGCGATGGTGGAATCCAAACCGATTACCTGCAAACAGACTTGATTGACCATCTCCGGGATGGAGGGGTTGACCTTGCCCGGCATGATCGAGCTGCCCGGTTGAACGGCGGGCAGATCCACTTCGTGGATTCCCGTGCAGGGACCCATCGCCAGCAACCGCAAATCACTAGCGATCCGGGACAGTTCGATGGCCAGGATCCGCAGCGCGCCAGAGAATGCCGCAACATCGGCCTGGCTCTGAGTCCCCAGAATCGGCTCGCCAGCCCGCAAGTCCAGATGCGTGATTCGGCTCAGTTCCTCAATGACGCTTTGAGTCCATCCCGATTCGACGTTAACCCCAGTCCCGATGGCACTGCCACCAAGCGGGATGTCCAGTAAGTCATCGGCCTCGCGTTTCACGCGTCGGATCGACCGCTCCATTGCGCTTGCCCAAGCCGTAAAGACCTGCCCAAACCGGATGGGAAGGGCGTCCTGCAAATGAGTCCGGCCAACTTTGATAATGTGGTCATACGTGACGGCTTGCGCCCGCAAAGCGTCACATAAGCCAGCCATTTCCGCATCCAGAACCTTGAGGCTAGACAACGCGGAGAGGCGAATTGCGGTCGGAATAACGTCGTTGGTTGACTGCCCCATGTTGACGTGATCGTTTGGGTGAACCGGGTGGTAGGAACCACGCGAGACACCCTTTGCTTCGTTGGCGAGGTTTGCTAGAACCTCGTTAACGTTCATGTGATGCGAAGTGCCTGCGCCGGACTGAAAGGGATCGACAACGAACTGGTCTTGCCAACGGCCAGCCAAAACCTCGTCACAAGCCGCAACGATGGCCTGCACTCGATCGGGGTCCAACCGACCGGTTCGACCATGGGAAAGCGCCGCGCAACGTTTGATCCAGACGACAGCCGTCACATAACCCCAGTGGGGACGTAAGCCACTAATCGGGTAGTTTTCGATGGCGCGCTGAGTTTGCGCCCCCCAATACGCAGCAGCCGGTACGGCCACCTCACCCAATGAGTCGCGTTCGATCCGGATGGCTGAGGTTTCCATGGCGAGATACGCCCGCAAATGACATGCCGGCGCTAAGGCACGAAGGCGAAGGCGAAGGCAATCCCGTGAGGCCTAGGATGAGCTAATTTGCGAGCCAGTCTCGCAACTCTTCGGCATGAGATTGTTCAACAGCCAGGATCTCCTCAATGAGTCGGCGGGTGGTGGAGTCCTTGTCACCAATCAGGGCGATCATTTGACTGTAGCTCTCGATGGCAACCCGCTCGGCGATCAAGTTGGCTTTAATCATCGACTTCAGATCCTGGGATTCATCATAGTCCGCGTGACTTCGACGCGTAATCGTGTCGGGTGAGAAGTCAGGCATGCCACCGAGCTCAACAATTCTTTTTGCGAGCATATCCGCATGGGCCATCTCCTCGTTTGCGTGGACCAGGAACTCCTCGGCAATCTTTGGCGACGACAAGCCCTCGGCGGTGAAATGGTGTCGCCGATAGCGAAGTGCACACAGCAATTCGGTCGCTAGGGAATCGTTTAGCAACTCAATGATGTCGTTGCGCCAAGGGCCGTAGTGCGGCGTCACGCCGCCGCGGTCAAGATTCTGCTTGGCTTCTTCGATCGCTTTCAGATCCAGAACCATGCGCGGGGCCGCATTCGACTTTGCCGACGCCCGCTCTAGGCGCGCGCTGCCGTTCAGCACAGGGGGTACCCCCTTTGCGGTGACCCGCCGCGACGTATCGCGAGCCGGTGCTGGAGTATGACTAGCCATGATGATCTCCCATGAAGACGTATAAAAACCACAGCAGCGGCAGCGCTTTCATGGCACCGCAACCGCTCGATAGCACGACGCATTTAGAGCCTGGTCCAAACTGAGGCCTTCATCCGTGCGGTGCCGCATCCACGAAGAAGGTGTGGATGACAAGCCGCCATGACGTCAGGGGGTGTCAGTAGCAACGCGCCAGACTACGTTTCCTACGTCATCAGCAACTAGCAAGCCTCCTTGACGATCGATCGCCACACCAACGGGTCGCCCGTAGGCTCTGCCTGCGTCATCCAAAAATCCAGTGAGTACGTCGAGCGGCGCGGCACCTGTTGGCCGTGAACCGTCGAAGGGCACAAAAATTACCCGGTAGCCACTGTGCGGTCGACGATTCCACGAGCCGTGCTGACCGATGAACATTCCATTCGCGAATCGCTCTGGCAGCGTTGTGCCAGCCGAAGCAGCTAGCCCGAGCGACGCGGTGTGCGGACCCAGGGCGTAGTCGGGTATCAGGGCGCTCGCCACGAGGTCTGGTCGCTGCGGCTGCGCGCGCATGTCCAGGTGACTACCGAAGTAGCTATAAGGCCAGCCGTAAAAACCGCCGTCGCGCACCGACGTCAGGTAGTCGGGTACGAGGTCGCTACCAAGCTCGTCTCGCTCGTTGACCACCGTCCATAATGCGCCGCCTGGCGACCAGGCCAGTCCGTTCGGATTGCGTAAGCCCATGGCATAGACGCGGTGCTTACCACTCGCAATATCGATCTCCCAGATCGCTGCGCGGTCCTTCTCGGCCGCCATACCGCGCTCGGCCACATTGCTGTTTGAACCGACAGTCACATAGAGCTTGCGGCCATCGGCACTTGCAATAAGGTTCTTTGTCCAGTGGTGATTGATGGGACCCGCCGGAAGTTTCACGACGGTGACGCCTGAAGCCGTGATCTGGGTCAAACCCGGGGTGTAGGGGAATCTTAAGATCGCATCGGTGTTGGCCACGTAGAGGTCCGTGCCAACCAATGCCATGCCAAAGGGCGCATTTAACCCCTCAAGCAGTACGCTGCGCACGTCAGCAACGCCAGTGCCCCGGCTGTCGCGCAGCAGGGTGATCCGATTGGCACTTGGCGCGGCGGCACCGGCGCGGCGCATCACCAGGCCCATGACGACGCCCCTCAGACCCTGTCCGTCGTCGGGCCGCGCAGGTGCATTCGTTTCCGCCACGAGAACATCGCCGTTGGGCAGAACCAGCAACCATCGCGGGTGGTCCAGGCCACCCGCAAAGGCCGCTACGCGCATGCCAGGTGCCGCCTGCGGGGTCACGCCGGAGGGCCAGCCCCGAGCAGGAGCGATGTTGACGGTCGGTATCAGCGTTGGATGCGGCGTCACCCACCGGGGATTGGGGCCAGTACCTTCGGCCACTGTAAGTCGGGCCGTATCAACGCAGGCCGCGAGGGTTACCGCGGCGAGACCAATCAATGCAATTGCAGGACGCGTCAAGCCAGACTCCTCAGCAACGGCCGCCTACCCACAGATTAATCAGAGCCCCTCGGTCGGCCTGTGCGAGAACACACTGAGACTTGTGCTCCGATGAACCGATCGTTGTCCGAGCTATCAACATCCACTATTGGCCGAGTCTGGCGCTCGCTTGGAGCGACCGACTACTTCTCGCGTGGTGCCTTGATCTGCTGGTCCGGTTGACTCAGTTGACCGGCGCGTAAGGCATTGATTGCCTGGACGACCGCGCCGGCAACGTTGCTTACCTCCTGCTGCACAGCCTTGTCCTTGTCGAGGGTGTCATGGCTATTCCAGTAGGGTTCGTAATAACCGATATAACGGTCTAGCTTGGCGATGGCACCCGCATCAATCAGTCCCATCCATTCCAACCAGTCACTCAGATGGCGCCGGTGGTCTTCAACGCCAGCAACGTCACCGTGAACAACAACGCCATATGCGCGTCCTGCCAAATGCTTCGGGTAGTTCCAACCCTTCTCCTCGATACGTTTGGCCTCGGCCACTCGCTTGCCATGCGTGGTTGTCGGGTCGGGGTTCCCTCCGTCGGCGCAAACCATGCGGTCCATCATCAACTTCAGCGGACTTGGGGACTGGTACCAGTATGTCGGAGCGAGGACGATCACTGCATGAGCCGCAACCCAACGCTCGTAAATTTCGGCCATCCAGTCCGCGGCCTGGTTCAGCGAGTGGTTTGGATAGCAACTGCAAGGCCAGTGGCACAGTGGCATGGCGCTTGACACGCAACCCTTGCAGGGATGGATGTTGCGGCCGTATTCCGACGTCACAAGGCTCAGGTCCAGCACATCGGCTTGCAGGCCCGCGCGCTCGACGACCTGCTGCGCTATCTCGGTCAATCTCCAGGACTTTGATGCCTCGCCAGGACAGGTCCCGTCGTTGCGAGCACTCCCGCAAATTAACAGCGCCCGTGATGGTTGGGTGCGATCGCTCCAGCGTTTTTGCGCCGCCTTCAAACGCTTCCGAGTGTCGAGCCATTGCACCGAGACTTCGTAGCTGGGATCGGCAAAACCGCGGCCTGCCGGCTGGGTTATTGGCGCTTTGCGCCCCTCTTGAAGGGCATCCCATGCAATCGCCTCGAGCCGCGCGATCGCATCCCGCTCCGGATCGAACGCCGGATCATAGAAGCGTCCATTGAAGCGGGAGCGAAACTGCTCGCGAGTCAATGCGGCTGGAGCCTGTCCAGTACGAATCGTGATCATACGTGCCCTCCTGGGTCGATTAGACCCCTGGCCCAATGCGAGGCGTTGTCGGCCGCGCCATCCCTTCAAGCCCCGGTGTGCAGTCCGTCCAGAATTTGGACCTTTCAGCTCGCCGATGCTGATCAGCAGGAGGCGCGCTGCATTCATCGAAGTCAGTGCCGACCCGCACAACGCAACGCAGGAATTGCGCCTAGGCTTGACCTCGCATCTTTAGGCTGGCTGATCAGGTCATCAAAATTGGCATGATGATCTCCGATGTACCGCGCTGACGAAAGCGAACTTCCCGCTTCAAACCACCGTGCGCTGCGGCTGCTTGTGGTGGCCGTCTCCTTAGCGCTCGGCTGGGTACTTCTGCCCTTTTACGGAACGCTCCTTTGGGGCGCGAGTCTTGCCTTACTGTTTGCCCCCCTGCACCGGGTCTTCTTGCAAAGGCTGAAACACCGACGAACGCTGGCAGCACTCCTGACTATTTTAATTATTATTATAATAATAGTCGTTCCCTTGGGGTTATTGAGCGTGACACTGTTCCGAGAGGCCGCTGGCTTTCTGGCGTTTATCGAGTCTCGAGAGACTACTTCGGAGCCAACCTTACGCACTGCGTTCGATGCGCTACCTGACTGGATAGCCCAGTTGTTGCGGCATTTTGGACTGGTGGATTTTGAGAGGGTTCAGCGTTGGCTCAATTCAAAATTAGAGCAAGGTAGCGGCTTCATCGCGACACAGGCCATGAATTTTGGCCAGAACACTTTTCAACTCGCTGCGAGTTTGCTGATCACGATGTATCTCGCCTTCTTTCTGATCCGAGATGGCGACCGGATCGTGCATGTCATGCGGCGCGCACTGCCACTAACGCCGTCACAGAAGCAGGAACTCATCAACAAGCTTAGCGCCGTCGTTCGCTCGACGGTGAGGGGAAACCTAGTTGTTGCCCTGATCCAGGGAACACTTGGTGGTGTCGCATTCTGGTTCCTTGAGGTCCGAGCGGCCCTGCTGTGGGCTGTCGTTATGGCCCTACTGTCATTACTGCCAGCCATCGGCGCCGCGCTGGTTTGGCTTCCGGTAGCGATCTGGTTCTTCGTTACGGGGGGGATCTGGCAGAGCATTGCATTGATGACCTGGGGCATGCTGGTCATCGGCTTGGTGGACAACTTGCTGCGGCCGATGCTTGTCGGCAAGGCCACTTTGATGCCCGACTACGTTGTCATGATCACGACGCTGGGCGGTATTGTTGTCTTCGGAGTCAACGGCTTCATCTTAGGCCCCCTAATCGCAGCGATGTTTTTCGCGATATGGAACCTGTATCTCACGACACATCAGGCCTCGGGAACGCCAACCAAACCCTCCGATCCTTGAGGCCGAAAAGCGCGCACGCGGCAGAGAAAGGCCGAGTCGTCCGCCCCATCCGGGGACTGGACCAGATCGGGTTGATTCGCTGGCTGCCGGGGATTTACACGCTGCGCCATTACGAGCTGTCATGGTTGCCGCGGGACATCGTGGCAGGCCTTGTCCTGAGCGCACTCCTGGTTCCGGTCGGCATCGCCTATGCGGCGGCGGCTGGGCTGCCGGGTATCAATGGACTTTATGCGACGATCGCTGGGCTGCTCGCCTATGCCGTCTTCGGCCCCAGTCGGGTCCTTGTCCTTGGACCCGACTCTTCACTGTCCGCGCTGATCTTGGCGGTCGTCATCCCCTTGTCGCTGGGCGACCCAAAGCGCGCCGTCTCGCTGGCAGGAATGATGGCGCTGGTTTCAGGTGCTCTATGCGTTCTGGCGGGGGCGGCGCGCATGGGCTTCATCACCGAGTTGCTGTCAAAGCCAATTCGCTACGGATATATGAACGGAATAGCGCTCACCGTAATCGCGAGCCAATTGCCAGCGTTATTTGGCTTCAACTTGATCGGCCATGGGTTGCTCGACGAGTCCCGCCAATTCGCGCTCCTCGTACCCACCCAGACCAACTTCACCGCGCTCGCAATCGGTACGGGGACGCTCTCGACCATCCTCTTGCTCAAACGCTATCCACGTTTGCCGGGCGTCCTGATTGCCGTCACGAGCGCGACCCTCGTGGCCGGAGCGAACGGACTCATCGGCCGCGCCGGCATTCCCGTATTAGGTCCGGTAGCGGACGGACTGCCCGACCTCATCTGGCCATCGGTGCGGTGGAACGATCTAGGCCCGGTATTCGTCGGCGGACTGGCAGTTGCGCTAGTCTCCTTCGCGGACACCAGCGTGCTATCGAGGACCTACGCTGCAAAGACCGACGCGTTCGTAGACCCGAATCAGGAGATGGTCGGTCTTGGAGCGGCCAACCTCGCTTCGGGCCTGTTCCAAGGTTTAGCAATCAGCGCAAGCGCATCGCGAACACCGGTGGCTATCGATGCTGGCGCACAAACCCAACTCACCGGGGTGGTCGGCGCCCTTGCCGTGGCTGCCATGCTGCTATTCGCGCCCACCCTTCTGCGCGACCTTCCCCTCGCAACATTGGCCGCAGTCGTCATCGCGTCGGCATTCGGCCTAATTGAGATCACTGACCTTCGCCGACTCTGGCGCATCCAGCGCTGGGAATTTTGGTTATCAATCGGGTGCTTGCTCGGAGTCGCACTGCTTGGCGCCATTGAGGGTATCGGAATAGCCATCGCAATCGCTGTCACCGAGTTTTTATGGGACGGCTGGCGGCCCCATTCGGCCGTGCTGGGGAGGGTCGACGGCGTCAAGGGCTATCACGACACGGCCCGCCACCCCGAAGCCAGAGTGATACCGGGATTGGTGCTTTTTCGCTGGGATGCACCCCTATTTTTCGCCAACTCCGAGCTATTTCGAAGCCGTGTACTGGATGCAGTGGCCGAATCGCCGACGTCGGTGCGCTGGTTGGTGGTCGGCGCCGAACCGATTACCAACGTGGACGTCACGTCAGCCGACGTGTTGAGCGAGCTTGACCAGACACTGCACGATGCTGGTATCGACCTCTGTTTTGCTGAGATGAAAGGTCCGGTCAAAGACAAGCTCAAACGCTTCGGGCTCTTTTCCCGGCTTGGCGAAGAGTGCTTCTTTGCAACCACTGGAGAGGCTGTTGCGCGCTATCTGGACTTGAATCCTGTCGACTGGGTGGACTGGGAGGACCGGACGAAGTAACCGACTCGGAATCCATACGCGAGCCGACACCGCCCGGCACTGACTTGGGTACGCGGTTTGCTGGACTTTGTGGGCTCGGACAAGGCGCTTGCTCAAGGCCGAATTCCCAGGCTCTCCACTCAAGCGTCTGAGTTTCTCAACCCAAATGGATCCCCATGAATATTCATAGCGTCCTCAAACCCGCGGCCGCAATTGCAGCACTCCTACTGCTCTCAACCGCACAGTCCGCAATGATCACCAAGGCCGAATACCAGGCCAGCAAAGCGCGCGTCAGCGCAGACTACAAGACCGAAAAATCCGCCTGTCGTTCGCTTTCCGGCAATTCTCAGGATGTCTGTATCGAGGAAGCAAAAGCCAAAGAAAAGGTGGCGATAGCAGAACTTGAATACAGCTTCACGGGCAAGACCGAAGACCGTAACAAGGCACTCGTCGCCAAGGCCGAATCCAACTATGCGGTCGCAAAAGAAAGATGCGATGACAAGGCCGGTAATGACAAAGACGTCTGTGTCAAAGAGGCCAAGGCCCTCGAGGTCAGGGCGCTGTCTGACGCCAAGATGGGTAAAGAAATTGGTGAGGCCCGAAAGGACGCCTCAGATGACAAGCGGGACGCCGACTACAAGGTGGCGCTTGAGAGATGTGACTCCCGTGCTGGTGACGCCAAGACCAACTGCGTCTCAGCCGCAAAGTCAAGATTTGGCATGCCCTCGTAACTCGGCCAACAGGACGCTTTCACCCACCTTAATCGACGGGAACTGTCATGAGCCTTGGCACCATCTTGCTAATCGTTCTGATCCTGATGCTCGTGGGAGCCCTACCCACCTGGGCACACAGCAGTAACTGGGGTTATCGGCCAGTCGGAGGACTGGGATTACTGGTAACGATTGTGATTGTATTGCTCCTAATGGGGCGGTTGTAACTGAGTCGCGCTATTCGCTGACGTGAAAGGCGCATTGGTGATGCTCGTTTTGAGCTGAAAGTGCTCTGGTTTTATTCCTCAACATCGCAAAAGGAGAAGCAACATGGGTTCATTCCAGGAATTCTCGAGTTCCCCGGTCAAAGCATCGACCATTATCGGAACCGACGTGGTCAATTCAAAGGGGGAAAACCTTGGGGACATTAAGGAGGTCGTGATTGACCCAAGCAGCGGCAAGGTTGCCTATGCCGTTGTGGCATTCGGTGGCTTTCTCGGCATGGGGGAGAAATTGTTTGCGATCCCCTTCAGCTCCTTTAAATACGACTCCACAACGAACGACTACGTACTTGATATTGCCAAAGAGCGGTTGGAGGCCGCGCCTGGGTTCGACGCAGACCACTGGCCGTCGATGACTGATGAAAAATGGAATCGGGACGTCTATAAGTACTATGGCCGCCAACCGTACTGGGAAGATCGCGTCTAAAGCACCATCAAGCGAGCCCCCCCGGCCTCAACCTCAGCCGCCGGCCGGGGGCGTTCCTTTGCGGCCGTCCCGCTTGCCTAGCAACCGATCCATTTTTATTTTCGCGGCCAACGAGGGTCGTGCGACTTTAAATCACAGAGGTCGAGGTGTAGCTGTCCCACCAACGGCGCGAAGAGCAAGTTGGCTAAAGCCTCACCGCCCTGCTCCATGATCCGGATGTGATTGCGAATAAACATGGAGTGCAGGAACGGCGCAGTAAAATTCATCCACCACCGCATGCTGTTGACATGCCAGTCGTAATGAACCACGCAGACCGAGCCTTCTTTTGAGAAGCTCCAGCGCCCAACACCCGATAGATCGCCCTCTACCGTTCCCTCGAGTGCCACCAGCTTTTGGATGCGTGTGGCACACACGTCAAACATCACTCGGTAGAGCCACTTGCTCTGCCAAACATAGCGTCTGATATTTCCGAGACCATTGGGGGCGCCGCATGCCCTTTGTTGGACATCGCGCACGCCGGGCCACCACTTCGGCCAGCGCAGTGAATTTTCAATGGCTTCGTAGACCTGTTCCACCGGCGCTTCAATGCGCCAGATCGTCAGTAGATGATATTCCGCCAAGGGTGATCCCATTTGCAGAGCCGATTTCGAATGCTCTGTCGTGGTCTTCGCAAGCCGCACAAAATTGACGAGAAACGCTCGCATCAACTGGGGGGTCAGCCTGTCTCGTAGTCGGCCTTGCTCGTCAAACCGGTTAAACGAGGCAATGCGAGGCAATGCGAGGCATTCAGGGGCGAGCGCCCGTCGCTGTCAGGCCAGTCTAATTACAAACCGGGCCAGAAGACACCGGGTTTCCCCGGCGCCTCTGAACCGCGCAAGTGCCTGGTTAAGCCTTCATTCAATCATTTCGCAGGGACTTGGGGAGTGCTCTTTGATGGCGCTTGCGCCGCGCTGTGGTCGGCGCCGTGCGAAGGGTCTTGGGTCGGGTTTTGGGTGGCACTCTTTGAAGGCGCTTGGGAGGGACTTTGAGGAGCGCCGTGTGAAGGGTTCTGGGCAGGGGTTTGGTTCGAAGCCTGGGAGTCGTTCTGAGATTGCGCCATGGTAGATATCCTCTAGTTTGGTAGGGCTACACGAATTGAGGCCCTAGCTGTCATGCGCAATTTTTGCTCCCGCCTTGACACTCGCGTTTCGTGGAAGCTGTTTAGTTTGAGTTAGACGTCCATCGGGATGGGCTGGTCGAGTGAAGGTATTCATTGCCTCCGCTAGACTTATCAGCTTGTTTCGGGGCTAGCCTGCACCTCACGAAGTAGATGCTCTCGAAAGACCGCGGCAATCGGCGAAAGGACGCGGCTTCGAAGGTAGACAAGATGCCATTTAGAGGGTATCGGGAACCCGACAACCGGGAGAATCTGAACGCCGGTGTTGATTGCTCGGCCCTCGAGCGCGTGCCCTGAAAGGACCGCAAGTCCGAGCCCGCCTGCGACTGCTTCTCGAATGGCCTCGTTGTTTCCAAGTTCAAGGCGCACGATGGGCTTGAACCGCTGCGCCGCAAAGTGGGCATCAACCGCCAAGCGGGTGCCGGACCCGGGCTCGCGCAAAATGAACCGTTCCTGTTTTAGTTCGGACAACGAGATCTGATCGCGCCCCGCCATTCGATGCGTCGCACTCGAAATCAGCACGAGTGGATTTGGCATGAGTTCGTCGTTGGCAAGGTCGAATGATTCGGGTGGCTTCGACATGATGTAAAGATCGTCCTGATTTTCACGCAGGCGATCGATTACGCCGTCCCGATTCAGAACGACCAGCGAAATCTCAATCTCCGGGTAGACCGCACAAAAGCTCCCTAGTAGGCGAGGCACAAAGTACTTGGCGGTGCTGACCACCGCGACCCGCAATCGGCCACGCGTCAGTCCTTTGATTGCCGCCACGCGTTGCTCGAACCCATCCCATTGGTCAGCGATTCCGCGAGCGGTACGTGCCAATTCCTCACCTGCCTCGGTTAGTACAACGCGCCTGGACACCACCTCGTATAGCGTCAACCCGATGGAATCCGTCACCTCACGCAGCTGCATCGAAGCCGTGGGTTGGGTTACATGCGTGCGACGCGCGGCTGCGCTGACGCTACCGGTTTCGGCCAGCGCCAGAAAAAGGCGTAACTGTCGGAAGGTGATATGCATCTAGGTTTATCGATATTTAGTTATCTATAAATCTATTTTACTTGATGCATCACTGGCAGTAGTCTGCATCCCAACGCCAAGGAGCTTTCGTGCAGAACCTACTCGATCCGGCGATTCTCTTTTTTGTCTTTGGCGTGCTTGCCGGAACGATTCGATCGAACCTCGAAATTCCGGCGGCAATTTCTCGTTTTTTGTCGCTCTACCTGTTGATGGCGCTGGGCTTGAAGGGCGGATTTGCCTTGTCGCATTCCGGCCTGAACGCCGAAGTTGCGGCAAGCCTCGGCGCTGCCGTCTTACTAGCGATCTTGATTCCGATCGCTGGGTACCTGCTGCTTCGCAAAATCGTGTCGGGATTCGATGCGGCTGCGATTGCCGCGACCTATGGCTCGGTGAGCGCGGTGACGTTCCTGACGGCAACACAATACCTCGACAACCAATCGATCCCGTATGGCGGCCACATGGCAGCTGCCATGGCGCTGATGGAATCACCGGCCATCATCTTTGCTGTCCTCCTTGCCAATCGCATCCGAAGTCACGCGC
>Ga0209598_10000378_pt1 | contig 35913 bp, 42 predicted proteins | sample M_140807_EF_Meta_FD_187317 | JGI IMG/M metagenome (GOLD analysis project Ga0209598, IMG submission 187317) | Freshwater microbial communities from Lake Montjoie, Canada to study carbon cycling - M_140807_EF_MetaG (SPAdes) (version 2) | ecosystem: Environmental > Aquatic > Freshwater > Lake...
CTTAATGACGCAAATTCATCGATTATATTCGATTTTTTTGTTGCTCGCAAGCTTGTGCTATCAATATTAACATCTTCCACTATACATATTGCTTGCACTGGATCGACAGTTCTTCTTCTCTTAATTCTCACGATCAATCCACCAACTAATGGTGCTTCAACTGCTTCAACTGCTTTATTTTCAAAAGATAGTATTTTATTATAGGTTTTAGTGTCTGCATCGTTTCGCCTTTTGGCAGTCATAATTCTGTCAAAATCCTTTGCGTTTATAGCCAAATTAGTGGGGTAATGACGATGTTTTCTTTGATGTGTAACCCTTATTGAAATATTGCAGTTTCCGTCTTTACGTGGGTGAAAACGGTCAATGGTTACATTTACAGACGGTTTGCTCATTGTATTTAGTTTTTAACTTTAAAATTTATTCCGAAACAATTCCGAAACAAATATACAAATTAAAACAAAATATAACAAAGTAAGTTTATAGAATGAAAATGCCTTTAATGCTGAATTACAAAGGTTTAAGTTAGGTTTCTTTGTTTTTCAATTTCTTTGTTTTTATTGAATTTTATGACTGTTAATCAGAGGGTCGCCCGTTCAAGTCGGGCAGGGGGAGCCATAATGGACAAGCCATCAGAAATGATGGCTTTTTCTTTGTCTATCAGTGAGTTAGGCTAGTTGCATCTTTTTGTTATTTTTGTCAAATAATCACAAAAAATGAAATTCAAATCAGAGTATTATTGGTTTTTGATTTTTGCCTTTTGTTTTACTGCCTTCAATCAAATTCAAGATAATATTCGTCCTAATTACATCGGCGATAATTCGATTATCAAATATCTTTTAGGAGTTGCCCCTAATTTCTTTCCCGCAATTGGAATCCCAGCATTATTTGTTCTAATTATTCCATACCTATTTAAAAATAAGAACTCGGATAATTGGTTTTTTAAAAAGAGACATTTATCCTCAAATTTAATTTCGGTCATTGGATTAGTTGGATGGGAATTTGCACAAATGTCAGGTAAGCTAAGATTTGACTGGAATGATATTTTATGGACTTTCATTGGGGCCCTATTATTTCAGGTCATTTGGATTTTATCCCCTCAAAAATACACGGAATTCTAACCCTTTAATTTCCTTATAGTGATATACTCAATCATCGTATTGAAGTTGCAACTTTCATCATTAAGGGGAGCCATACAAGACAAGCCATCAGAAATGATGGCTTGTTCTTTGTCTATCAGTGAGTTAGGTTAGTTGCAACTCCTCTTTTTAGGATACCAAAAATTAATTGATATAGCTATAGTATTATCATAGTTTCCGTAGAATTGAATAAGGCATTATTTTAAGCAGAAATCCAATGATTCGCCAACGCTTTGTGATATATGCAACTTTTTTCTTTCTTTTTATTGCAGTAAAAATTTGCTCTGCTGCTTTTTCAACAGGTGCCACCCAAAACAATCCTTCTCCTTTAGCCATATCGGTATTTACATAGCCCGGTCGCACATCAGTTACATTAATATTAGTTCCTGATTTGTCTGCATTTAATCTTAATCCTTCGAGATAGTTAATTTGAAAAGCTTTGGTTGCGTTATAAGAGGGGGCTTCTCCATTTCCCATCAGACCTGCAATAGAGCTGATGTTTACTAAATGTCCATAACCTTGTTTCTTAAAATATCTTATAACCCAATCCGCTACACAAGTAAACCCTTGGATATTGGTTTTAATTACATTGTTTTCAATGGTGAAATCAAGTGATTTATTTTCATCGCCAATTCCAGCAGATATAATTATTAAATCTAAGCCACCTAATTGATTAACGAGGTTATCGCAAATCGTTTCAATAGAAGATAACTCTTGTACATCCATTTGACAATAAAATATCTTATCGGTATTTTTTTCTTTTAATGTTTTTAACATTTCCAATCTTCTTCCAGTAACAGCAACTGCATAACCATTTAGTATTAATATTTCAGATATCGATTTTCCAATACCACTGGTGGCACCAATAACTATTGCTTTTTTCATGAAGTAAAAATAAATTATGTTTTCCTAAAAATATCCTATAAAAACGACCGTTGTATCATTTTCAGCTGAATAAGCACAGTGATGTCGTATAGATGTCGTTGAAATGACGATACAATAAATGAATTCAAACATTAAATTTGCTTATGAGTTTAGGTTTAAAAATTAAGGATGTTAGACTTAAGAAAGGGTTAACGCAGAGTGAGCTTGCTGATGAAACATCTATCACACTTAGAACAATTCAAAGAATTGAAAACAATGAGGTCAAACCAAGTTTTCATTCCTAGCCATCAGAAATGATGGCTTTTTCTTTTGTAGTCAATCAGAAATCGTAGTTACAACTTTCTAATTAAGTAAATTTTTCTATTTAAATTTAAATTTTAAACTTAATAAGTTGATAATTATTCAAAGGACTTTTTATTAAAAGTAGATAACTAAATTAACGCCTTATGCGATATCTATTAAAATTAATAGCCATTTCTGTTTTAATAAATTCTTGTAAAAAAGACGACAATCCCATTACAGCTGCTGACAAACCAAGCGAACAAAAAACCATAAACCTGACTATCGACGGAAATTCAAGAAGTTTTATAGTCTATCTTCCAACAGGTTACAACAATGCTGGAAAAATGCCATTGATTTTTGCCATACATGGTGGAAGTGGAACGCCAGAGGGAATGATAAACATTGCTAATTTCAAACCTATTGCCGACAGAGATAAAGTGGTTTTGGTTTATCCAGCAGGAATTCAAAACAACTGGAATGATGGGCGACCCACAACACCTAATCAATTAGGAATTAATGATGTAAGTTTTTTTAACCAAATGTGTGATTACATGATAAATAACTATTCGGTTGAAGGCACTAAAATTTATGCCACAGGAATTTCTAATGGCGGTTTTATGTCTTCTCGTTTGGGATGTGAATTGAGTAATCGAATTGCAGCTATTGCAGTTGATGCAGCAACAATTGAAGCAACTACGATTTCACTAAATTGTAATCCTGGCCGTCCAGTGCCAGTCATATATATTCACGGAACATCAGATCCTCTTGTTCCATTTACCGGAGGACAAATGACCGCAGGGGGTACGGCAGGAGGAACTGTTTTATCTCATTTCCAAGCCATAGACAAATGGGTAACAATAAATGGCTGTAATACTACGCCAACCATTACAGATTTGCCAGACATTGCAAATGACGGGACAACTATAAAACAAAGAGTGTATTCAGGTGGCATAAATGGTAGTGAAGTGGTAAGTTATGTGGTCTTGAATGGTGGACATACTTGGCCTCAGGGGTATCAATATTTGAACGAAGCAATCATTGGTAAAACAAGTCAAGATATGAATGCCTGCGAAGTCATTTGGACTTTCTTTAAAAGGTTTAATAGATAATAATTTTTATTTAATTCTTGTTTCAAGTACAACAACAAATTGAAAAAGAAAGTGCAAACTGATAAATTTTATACTTTTGTTTTGTAACCTTTCTATCTTTTATGAATAAGTTAGTTCATTTTTTTAATAAGTACCGAAATGAAATTATTGTTGGCATTCTTGTGTTTCTCTTTTTCATTTTCAGAGATATAATTAAGTCCTTCCTGACTTAACTCTTCTGTTCTTTAGAATTGGTCTTTCAAACTATTTGGTTCATCTGCTATTAATGAAATTATTGAATTCAGCTTTTGCTAATGTGTTTGAAAATAGTGCCGTATGACCACCTGGTATTTCGACAAATTGACTATTCTGACAAGTTGTGCAGTTTAAAATTTCTTGCTTAAAACTTGGCCAAGAATACAATTGAATAGGTGAGTCATTTAGTCCTTGAATAAACAAAATATCAGACTTGAATCCATTAGTAAAATTCAGTAATGACCTTTCAAAATAAGCACTTGAATTGGTGGTTGTTAAACCATAAACATTTTTTAATTTTAAGCAGGTAGTGCTAGATTGAACCTGGCCATTTTCTTCAAGACCACACCTATAAACAAGATTAAGTGGACCTGGAGAATTGGCAATTACACCATTTGTTTGATGCATTGTATTTAAACGAGTAACTAGATAACCTCCTTGAGAGTGCCCGGCTAAAAATATTTTTCCTACAGTAATTCCTAATTCTTGATTTGCTTTGTTTTTAACCCATAACAATGCTGCTTCTGATTGTATTATATTGTCTCCGAAAAGTATATTTTCTTGATGGTGTGCAACACTTATTATCATCATAGACTTATTATCTAGAATACTTTTGAAACTATCAAGTGTTGTATTTGCAGCAGTTATTATTTCACTGTCTGCTTGAACTGTGCCGTGAAATACTAAAAGCACATCAAGATTATTAACAGCAGGTTTGTCTATTATAACATCAACGCTAACATTATTGTATGTAATATTCTTTGTTATTCTATATGCGGTCGGCGTTTCAACTTGATTATTCTTTTTACAAGAGAAAAGAATAAATATTAGTATCGGTATGTAAAACAATTTCATAATATTCTAATTTTATCAATAGATATCAAATACAAATATTGGTTTAATTAAGTGGCGTAAACTTACCACTGAACAATTGGCGTTTTAAAATTTGTTTTACCAAAATACAATAATTTTTTGTGTCTTTTTGTTTTTATAACTGAACTGTAAATTTAAAAAAGGTTTTTTCTAATAATTAATGACTCAATAATAGAATTATAGTTGCAACTTTCATCATTAAAGTTATCAAGTGCCCATCAGTGAGTTAAGCTCATACGTCTTTTTTCAGTTTTTTTGTATTTTCATATGCACAATTAAATAAGATGGCAACAAAGAAAAGTTGGCTTGATAAATTGAATGAAAATAAAGAGCCAAAAATTAAAAGAATTGAAATTGACTTTGCTGATATTCCATCAGGCAGTTATATGCTAATATGTAAACTTAAAAATAACAGATATGAATCAATTCATCAACGACCTTAAAGCCCTTGTTAAAAACCATTGGAAAGTTTTGGCAATAATTGTACTTGCCATTTGGCTTGTTAATAATTATACGGACATCAAAGCAGGAATCATGGATGGTTGGAATGGAAAATAAAAAATGTTTTATTTTTAATTTAAAAAAATCAACATAAAATCTCCCTTCAGCAAATATCTCTACATCGGCTTTCTGCTTTTAGGTTTATTTGGAGCAATATTTACAAAGGAATACATTAAAGCTGCCGGACATTTGGGCATTGCATTGGCATTCGACCCATTCAATCCAGAACAAAAATGGAATGACAGACCAACTTGGCAAAAAACAGTTTTAATCATTCATCTTGCTTTGGTTGCTGCAATGTTTGGATTTGGAATTGGGTTGAATGATAAATAAATTTTATGAAGATTTACTTACATCGGTTTTAGAAAGGCCTTATTCTGATGTGTTTTTTATTTAACCCATTTCTCTCGTCTCACGGCATAAATCAATTCGTCTATCCGAACTCCATCTTTAATGATAACTTTTTCAAGCCTACATTCCAGTAAAAATTGATTTTTTTCCAAAACTTTTTGTGAAGCAATGTTTGTTCCAAATGGCCTTGCAAATACGCGGTCTATATCATAGTTTTCAAAGGCAATATCAACTGCCTGTTTAATAGCTTTACTGATTATACCCTTCCTCCAAAACGGCTCTGCTAACCAAAATCCAAGCTCCGCATTTTTTCTATGTATATCTTCTTGGAGATGAATTCCAATTCCACCAATAGCTTGTCCATCGATATCAATGGCAAAAATATGAACTGGGTTATCTTTCGTTGCAAATTCAATAAAAGCCCTTGCATTTTCTGTTGTATAAGGAAAAGCAAATTTGTCTGTCATATTCTGTGCTATATTCCAGTTGTTGGCATAGCAAACTAAACTATCTATGTCAGTCATCTTCCAAGGTCTTAATTCAAAAGGCATAAATTCCAGTTTTTATGAAGTTATACCAATTTGAATTAAAAATTAGTCCATAATTTTCTAGTATAATGCCGATGTGGTAGCTGTTTGGGACAATTTTATTGGAACATTACAGATATCCAATCGGTATAATGTAAGCCTACATTGAGTTTCATCGGATTTTCTTGAAGTACTACAAATTTCCAAAATAAACATTTGAATATCTGCTAATAAAATCAAATATATATAAGTTTTTAATTTTTACAATCTATATTTAATACTAAAGTGTAACAATATATTTATTCTCCAAACTCCAAACCCCAAACCCCAAACCCCAAACGCCAAACCCCAAACGCCAAACCCCAAACATTTTTTCCTCTCCTCCAAAAGATTGAGGTGTGCCCTTCTAATTTTATATAAACACAAACCAAATCAAAACTAAAACCAAATGAGTATTAACATTACCAAAGAAGAAATTCTACAAATCAAATTATTTCTCATTTCAGCATTAAAGCTTAAAAATGCTGCTGCAAAGGCACACCAATGGGAAGAAGCAGCCGAAATTAGAGATGAAGAAAAACTAATGTGGGAACGATTTCAAAATCTAAAAAATGAAATCATACAGCAGTTGAAAAATGTCAAACCATCTCCAGAAAATATAGATGATTATGTTTTTCTCCAGGGATTACTGTTAGAGTTTCAAGCTGCTGAATTTTCCGAAGATTGCTTTGGAGAAAAAAATATGGAAATAATTGAAACTCATGTGAAAAAATACTGGAACCTTCGTGATCAAATGCAACTGGAGCTGATGAATTTTTTAAATGACTCGTATGTTTATTTGAGAGAACAAATGCATCAATTTGTGAAAGATGGCGACAAAGAAAAAGGTCAAATGATTTTAAATAAATTAACGGCCATTAGCGACCTCATTGTAAAACATAAAAGATAGATTTAACCACAAATATTAATTATGAATAAAATTGTTTACGTAGACATGGACAATGTCCTTGTTGATTTCAAATCTGGAATAGATAAATTATCGCCGGCTGAATTAGCTGAATTCGATGGTCGATTTGATGAGGCGCCAAATATTTTTTCTAAGATGGAGCCCATGCATAATGCGATAGAATCTTACATCAAACTATGTTCAAAATTTGACACGTATATTCTTTCCACCTCACCTTGGGAAAACCCCACGGCATTGAATGATAAACTCGATTGGGTGAAAAAATACTTGGGTAAATATGCGCACAAAAGATTGATTCTCTCGCACAACAAACACCTCAATCATGGTGATTATTTGATTGATGACAGAGAAAAAAACGGCGCAGATAAATTTACTGGCGAACTCATCTTATTTGGCGGAGAAAAGTTTCCCCATTGGGATGCGGTTATTGAATATTTGTTTTAAAATCGAATGAATTTAATTTTCAAACAATTTTAATTATGGAGAACAAATACATTTTAATAAAAGAAATAGCTGAGGATTTCGTTTTTCAAACATACAATAATGAAACCCCTGATGGTTATTGTTTTTCATTATGTTATCCACTATCAATATTATTTTCATTAATGGAAATCGAACATGAAATAACAATTGGAAAGTCACGAAAAAACAATATTGAATTATCTCACTTCTGGATAACTTTTGATAATAATGGAATTATTTTAGATCCTACAATTAAGCAATTTAATCAAAATGAATCAAGCGTTTATTTAGGAGATATTCAAAAAAATGAAACAACCAATAGGTATATAAAAATTGAAAATAAGGGGGATGAAAATTTTACAAACATTTATGAATTGTGGGCTAATCTTCTTTATCAGCATAAACACAGAATACCATTGCCCATTGACCTTGAAAAAAAGCTAATCACTTTAAACGTTGCAGCTTCACAAGTTTTGTTTTATTATATTAATAAACTTGGACTTAAAGAGATGCTTTTAAAATCCAAATATGGTTTGTCTTATTTTAAGCCTATAAGCTTTGTTTTTAATCAGCATAATTTAGTAGACGAAATCCTGATATGCTTAAATCAAACATCTTTAAAATACAAGGATGAAATTATTGAACTCGGCAAAATTCCATAATATGAAGTATCAGATAAATGCAATCAATTTGATTAATGAAGCAGATGCGGTTGCCATTTTTGCTGGCGCAGGAATGAGCGTTGATTCTGGACTTAATCCATTTAGAGGAGATGATGGCTTATGGACGAAGTCAATGATCATTGAAGGGAAAACCTATAACCATTTGGATTTGATGTCGCATCATGCATTTATTGACACGCCTAAAATAGCATGGGAATTCATGTTGAATTTGAGAGAAAAATATCATCAAACAAGTCCACATGAGGGGTACTTTAAAATATTGGAAATATTAAAAGACAAAGAACATTTTATTGTTACTTCAAATATAGATGAACATTTTTTAAAAGCTGGTTTTGATGAAAACCGAATTTTTGAATGTCATGGCTCCATTAATTACATGCAATGCTTAGATATTCTTGAACGTGAAGTTTGGTTAACTCCAGACATTAACCCCATGCAACTACAACCTGAAAATCTTCCAATATGTCCAAATTGCGGGAGCGTGTGCAGACCCAATGTATTGTTATTTGGCGATTGGTTCTGGATTCCAATTCGTTCCACACATCAACAAATTAGATATAACAATTGGTGTAAAGAAATTAAAGAAAAGCATAAAAGCATAATTGCCATTGAAATAGGTGCAGGTAAAACAATACGTACCATTAGAAACACTGCTGAAACTTTCGCGTCAACCAATTATCCATTAATCAGGGTAAATCCATTTGATTTTGACATAAAAAAGCCGAACCATATTTCAATTCAAATGAATGCAAAGGAGTTTTTAATGTCATTAATGTAGATGCTATAATGATTTGAGTTATGGTATTTGAATTACTAAATAGTGCGTGTAAAGAAATGTGCCTTATTTTCCCCATTATTATAATGCAAATGAGTGTCCAATATTTTCATTATTAGCCCACGGTTTCAACCGTGGGATAATGTGGTAAATTTCCCAAAAAATGTCATCCTTCCCCCTTGGGGGACTGAGGGGGCTACCACCCCTCAAATAGTTGGAGGTCATCCCTTTTAGTTTTACTAAAAAAACAACATGACCACAAACACATTTACCGAAAAGCTTAAAAAAATATTTATTGAAGAAGCTTACGGAAAACCCACCACAGATAATTATGAGTTGGGTATTCAACACTGCATTCGCGCAACGATTATTTACGATCCCATGCATCGATTACGAAGTGTATATCAATGCGGAGAAGATGGTTGGATCAGGCCAGAAGAACTTGCATTTGAACATGGATCACTCAAAATAGACGATGCACCGCACTGGGATGTAAAAGTTGATGGTACTCAAATCATGCACTGTTGGGGTCCAATGAATTTTGATTTCTATAACATCGTAGAGATAACTCAAGCTGAAAGCAATCTGCTCAAGGAAGAGAAAATTAAAATAGATTTCGACAAAACGCAAAGGGGGAAAGCATTACCCATACTAAAAGAAAAGCTGGTACAGAAAATGCCTTCATTAAATTATTTATTTACTGGCGATTTAGAAATCAATCACGGTATTCACCTCAAAGAAATAAAACGAGGCATGCACATGGATATGCCACACAAACCCAGATATGGAAATACTGGCTGGGTGGCCAATCAGGTGTTGGGATGGGGCGCCAATATCGGTTGGGACATTACACTCGATGGAAAGTTTGTTTGCTGCAGAGTGCATTATGATGACTATATCAATTTTGAAGTTGAATTTTTAAATGCAGCAGAAATAGAAACCTACAAAGCAAAATATCAACAAACCGATAAAGCATTAATCAACCGATTGGCTACATTAACCGAAATGTTTGAAAGAAAATTGATTGATGAAACGAAGTATCAACAAAAGAAAACGCAAATATTAAATGAGCTTTAAACATAATAAATAATATATTTACTAAACAACCCACATATGAACAATCAATCTCCAATGCCATCCATTAAAGAAATCATCTTTCAAGTATTTGGTGTGTCCTTACCCATTAGAGGCGGCATGGGCAATAGTTTGGAAAATGCTGTTATCATTGAACGCAGCTTACCTTTTAATGATTATGTGTCTATTGAGCATGAAGTGTTGAATTTTATTGCAAAAGGAAGGGATGTACATTCTTGGCAAAAGGTAGGACAACAACTGTTGTTTGAAAATGGCAAAACCTACGACAAGCTTTTAGTAAATGTTGTGATCAATCAAAACGGAAAACTTATACAACATACCGAAAACCATTATTTTGACATTACCGAATGTTTTGGTCCCGAAAAAGAAACGCAATCTGATGAAGATAAAAAGTTGGCAGACATGAAATTGTTTTTGGATAAAATGAATGAGGCGATTTAGGGGAAGGGGAGGGTGAGTATTTTTTGGGAGGTGTGGCGAGGGTGGTTTAGTTGTGGAGAATTTTTATTACAGGGGAATTATTATATTTCCTTATAATCGTATTAAGTAATATCAATCTGGTTGATATGATTATTAACCAAAAGCAATTGTTATAATAGTGAGCAAGTTAAGTAAGTTGCGGGATAATGGAGTTACAAGCAGTGTTGGACGACCGACAACTCGACAATAAATCGACAGAAAAATATTTGATAAATGCCATCCTTCGTTAAAATTAAAAGAGCTGCAAGCCGAAACAGAAGTCAATGCTTTGCAGCTAATTTAACTTTAACCAATCAAACCCAATGCCCACCCAGTACCCTAAAAATTATATGTGGAATTATTTTATCAGATTAATTTGTTTTATTAAATTTGCCAAAAATAGACAAGTCAATAAATAATGAATAGTAAATTCGGAAAAAAAATTAGAATATTACGAGAAGAGCAAGCAATGCTACTGCGCCAAATAGCACCATTGCTTGAAATGGACACAGCTCAATTAAGTAAAATTGAAAGAGGAGAAAGAAATGCTAAAAAAGAAACAGTATTAAAATTGTCTAAAATCCTGAAGTTTGACCCAGATGAATTGGTAACACTTTGGCTGGCTGACCAAATTTATAATGTAGTAAAAGATGAAAACACTGCATTAAAAGCTATGATGGTGGCAGAAGAAATTATTAAATATTCAAAAAGTAAAAAGTAAAATGAAAATATTATCTTTATTTGCAAATGTAGGTATTGCGGAAACTTATTTAGAAAAAATAGGGTTTGATGTAGTATTAGCAAATGAAATAGACCATAAAAGAGCGAATTATTTCAGATTTCTTCACCCAAAAACTAATATGATTTGTGGGGATATCAGGAATGAAAGGATTAAAAATGAAGTAATCATTCTGAGCAAGGAATTAGAAATTGATTTAATTATGGCAACACCTCCCTGCCAAGGTATGAGTTCTGCTGGCAAAATGAATCCTTTAGATCCAAGAAATCATTTGATTACTGATGCAATTGATATAATCTTAGAATTATTACCTAAATATGTATTCTTAGAAAATGTCCCGGAGCAATTATTGACTAAAATTGAATATGAAAATAAATACATTTTAATACCAGAATATATAAAAGTAAAATTAGGTAAATTTTATAATTTCAATAATAATGTTGTAGTAAACACTAAAAATTACTCCGTTCCCCAAAGCAGGGAAAGGTGCATATTTCTTTTGAGTAGGAAAGACCAAGAATGCAATTGGGAAATGCCGCCAAAAGATAGAAATATTATAACACTCAAGGAAGCAATTGGATATTTACCTCAGTTGGATCCTTTAATAAAAGATGTTACATACAAAGAACAACTTGAAATTTTTCCTGATTATGAAAAAAAACTGAAAATTGCTTCAGAAATATCCCCTTATTTCCAGCCTCTACCTCATGTATTTAGGCAGGTGTTTTCATTAATTCACACCCCTTCAGGAAAATCAGCTTTAGAAAACCCGTTTGATTTTAGACCAAAAAAATTAAATGGGGATTTTGTTAAAGGATTTAAGAATACATATAAAAGGATGAATTGGAATCAGCCTTGTAATACAATAACAACTTACAATCGCACAATTGGTTCTCAAGAAAATGTTCATCCAGGTAGATTGATTGGAAAAAATAAAGCCGGAATAGAAATATATTCAGACCCTAGAGTGTTGACTCTTTATGAAATCATTATTTTATCCTCATTGCCAAAAGACTGGAAAACACCTGAGTGGGCTTCTGAAAATTTCATTAGAACTGTAATAGGTGAAGGAATCCCTCCTTTGTTTGTAAAAAAAATATTTAAACAATTAAAGAACAATGATTAAATTAAAAGGGTTATCATTATTTGCTAATGTAGGAATTGCTGAAACTTACCTAAGCGAATTAGGAGTAGAAATATTATTGGCAAATGAATTAGACGTTAAAAGAATGTTGTTTTACAAACATTTATATCCTAATTGTGAAACATTAACTGGAGATATTACTTTACCTATTGTTCAAAATGAAATAATTAAAAAAGCGAAAGATTTAAAAGTTGATTTAATTATGGCTACTCCTCCTTGTCAGGGTATGAGTCTAGCAGGTAAACGAGATCCATTAGATACACGAAATCAATTGATAACTTATTCAATCGATATAATTAAAAAAATAAAACCAAAATATGTTTTTTTGGAAAATGTTCCACAACAACAAAAAACTAAAATAAATTATAAAGGGAATATACTATATATTCCTGATTATATTAAACAAGAGTTGGAAAGTGAATACTATTTCAATTCTGAAACTGTTGTGAGATGTATGGACTATTCCGTGCCCCAAATGAGAAAAAGAAATATATTTTTACTTACTCGTAAAGATATGAAAATAAGATGGGAATTTCCGCCAAAGGATAATAAAGTAATTACACTTTTTGATGCTATTGGTCACTTGCCTTCTGTTGATCCTGTTGTAAAAGAAGGGTACAAAAAAACAATTACTCTTTTTCCTGATTTTGAAAAGAAAAAAGAATTTGCACTTAAAGTATCAAAATATCATTATCCACCAACACATGCGGAAAGACACATAATCGCAATGAGACATACTCCAACTGGATGTACAGCTTTTGACAACAAAATTTATTATCCAAAAAAACAAGATGGTGATAAGGTGAGTGGACATTATAATACATATAGAAGACACACATGGGACAAACCTTCGAGAACAATTATAATGAACAATGGAGTTATTTCTTCTCTCTGCTGCGTTCATCCTGGTAGGTTAATACATAATTCAAAAGATGAAAATAAAAGGATTTTTTCTGATCCGAGAGTGTTAACTTTATTAGAATTATTTATAGTAACAAGTTTACCAGAGAACTGGAACGTTCCAGAATGGGCAAATGAAAATTTCATACGAAATGTTATTGGAGAAGGGATACCTCCATTATTGGTTCAAAAAATCTTTTATAACTTGACAAAACATTTAAAATAGTAAACTAATGGGACAATTAACAATGCCAAAGCATAGTGGAGAAACATCTCTAATTAAATCGATTTTAGAATTTTATTCTTCGATTCAAGATTGGAGATCTAATTCTGAATTGATAGAATATTGTAGAAACAGCCTTAATAGAGCAGGGGATGATTCCTCTCAAACAAAGCTAGCGCAATGGCCGGCATATTTTAGATTTATAGAATGGCAGGACCCGACTTTAAGAACTTCTGCTAAGAGAATTACCGATTCGGGATTGGCTTTTTATCAGGCTCTAGAAAATAATAATCAAAATGAAATTAATCGTATTTTACTTGAGTCTATGGAAAATATCTCTTTTGGTAGAGGAGCACATGGAGTACCTTCAAGCGATTCTGATTACGAGCCCCCAAACATTGCAATTAGAATTGCTCTAACATTAGATTATTTTACAAGAGAAGAGTACCGCTATATTCTTGACCAATTAGTTACTTTTGAAAAACCCATTTTCGACCTCATTTCAAATGTAAAAAAAATAAGAAAAACAAACCAAAGGAATTATCCAGCAATAACTAATCCTTATGTTGCAGATGATAAAATAATACAAGTTCTAAACGAATTTAATTTTATTCAAGAAGAAGATGGGAAATATACTATACCTCAAAATTTACTATACACTTATTTAGATAGATTAAATGCATTAAAAATAAAAAATAATGAAGATTTTGTTCCTTTGCAGCAACAAGAAGATGTGGAACTTTGTTTAGGTAGTAATCTGAATAGAATTTTTTATGGAGCTCCAGGTACAGGAAAATCACATAAAGTAAAAGAATTAGTTAAGGGTAAAGAAGAAAGAACTGAAAGAGTAACATTTCATCCTGAATACGATTATAATGCTTTTGTTGGTGGTTATAAGCCAACTATGGACGGCAAAGATATCCGATATGAATTTGTGCCTCAAGCATTTTCAAATATCTATGTAAAGGCTTGGAATGACCTAGAAAACGATTATTATTTAGTTATTGAAGAAATAAACAGAGGTAATTGTGCTGAAATTTTTGGTGATATTTTTCAATTATTAGATAGAACTAATGATTATCATATAACTCCATCTAAAGAATTAAAGGAGTATTTAAATGCTCAATTTTTTGACAATTCAAAAATAGATGGGCTAAAACTTATTCTACCTCCGAATCTTAATATTTTGGCAACAATGAATACTTCTGATCAATCTTTATTCCCAATGGACAGTGCATTTAAAAGAAGATGGGATTGGGAATATGTACCTATAAATTACAACTTTTCAGACGACAATAAGTCTTCAATATTCAAAGTGAAATTATCAGAAACAGAAAATTTCTCTTGGCTTTCATTTATTCTTTCCGTTAATTCATTTATTAAGCAAAATGACAATTTGGGGATGGATAAATGTTTAGGAAATTATTTTATAAAACCTGCAACAGAGGAAATAGATATTGAAACTTTCATCAATAAAGCCATTTTTTATTTGTGGAATGATGTTTTTAAAGATGAAGATGAAGAGAACAATATATTTATTAACAAAACGACTTATGAAGATTTCTTTCCAATTCAAACAAAGGGTATTATAAAAGTTAAAGAAATTCTTGATATTCTTAAAGTTAATTATACTACAACTGAATTATGAAAATTCTAATTGAAGGAGAAAAATACTCATTAGAGTTACTGCAAGATATTTTTGATGACTCCAAATTTTATCATCAGGAAAATCAAGAAGGAACAATTTTATCTGTTGGATATTATCATTCTTATGTAAGAGGCGAATTGGTATATATGTTACCCAAAGTTTTTATGGCTGACAGCCAAGAAACCGTTTTTGGCATTACTAAAACAGACCTTTTAGATTTTGAGCACTCAGAAACCTTTAAACATAAAGACGAATATAAATGGATAAGACAAGTTTCTGTTTATTTTTATAAAAGTTTGTTGGAGTTCAAAAGAAGAAACAATACTACTTCAATAATTCAACGTTCACTTTCTTCAAATTTGAACACGAAACTTGGAAAAAAAGAATATTCTTATTTAGATCTACTTTTGAGTTTTGTGAATTTTTACAAGAAAAAAAAGAGCACTATTTTATTCAAAAAAAATGAATTTAAGTCGCAACAAGTTAGAAACCCTAATTGGGAGCGAACTATAAGCAAATCAATGCCTTTAATCAATCAAGAAAAACAACCTATTTACACTATTTACAGAAACAAGAAGAAAGTTGTAAATACTGAAGAAGAACTTTTGATATACTTTTTTTCAATTTTAAACCACTTTAATGAGGATCATAATTTATATCTTCAAATAGATAAGTCATACGAAATAATAAAAGGCTCACACTTTAGATTATTACAAAAAAATGGTTTGTCAAAATTGAGAAAAATAAAATATCGCTATTTTAATGACACACTAAAAAAAATATATCACTTATGTGAAATTTATTTCTCTCAGACAAATACCAGTAGCATCAATAAAAAAAGTGAGGAATTTATTTCAGTCAATAATTACAATCTTGTTTTTGAAGATATGATTGACAAACTATTTTCTGACCCAATAATAGAAAAGAAAACAGCAGACGGTACTTCTATGAAAAATTTGAAGTACAATGATGATGGTAAAATAATTGACCACGTTTTTGACTATCAATCAATTTTAGACACAAGTGATATTTTTTATATTGGCGACTCAAAGTATTACAAGTCTGACAACATAGCAGGTAAGGTCTCTAAATACAAACAGTTTACTTATGCTAAAAATGTAATTCAGTATAACATTGATTTTTTAAAAGAAACTGGAGAATATTATACTAATAGATTAAGTTATAGAGATCGTTTAACCGAGGGATATAATATTACCCCTAATTTTTTCATTTACGGCTACATAAACGAATACAAGAACTTTGATGAAACAAAATTAATCCCAAAAGGTGATATTGTTAAATCTTTTCATTTTGAAGACAGATTGTTTGATAGAGATACATTGTTTGTTCATCAATATAAAATCAATTTTCTTTACGTTTTAAAATCCTACACTCAATTTGGTAACCACACAATTGAAAAATTTAGAACCGAAACCAAAACAATGTTTAGGAATAATTTTGTTGATTTTTTCTCCAACAAAGACAAATCAAAGTTTGAACTTTACGAATATCAACAAGAAAATATTGAAGACTTTATAGAGACAAACTTTAGATTGGTAAATGGGAAATGTTTTAAAACAATTGATAATAAATTAATTCTAGCAAAATTCGACGGCGACAAAAATTTAGATAAACTATTAAATGATTTTAGACCTTTAAAACTAACATAATATCAGTTCTTTTAGAGTCTTAAGAATCAACAGGAATAAGGAAAAATAAAAATCATGCCAAAAACCTACGAAAAAATTGAAATTCTTACTGGAACTGATGATATTGAAATCATCTATCAAGGTAAGTCATATATCACCGATTATGATGAAACAAAGGTAACAGTTGAGTTGTCGATTGATGAAGACAATGAAGAGATTACTACCTATTCATTAGAAGTTGAATCAGTTGATATAGAGATATTAATTAATGAAGAAGACGTCAAGCTTTATTTAAAACAATACATGCATTATTACACAACTAAATGGAAATTTAAAACAACAGGTTTAAGTAACCCAGAATATAGTATGCCAAATTTAGGGCTTGGGGTTGTTATCAATATAGATGAAAAAGTAATTGATGTAATTTTTGGAAGATGGAGTTAAATTGTAAATAAAATAAACAATAAAAACATGGAACAAAAAGACGAACAAAACAAAAAATCAGGATTAACAGGAGCAGTAATTGCTATTCTTATATTTGCTATTGTAATGATTGTGTTAACTGCAACAAGATTAATCCATTGGGGCTAACAACCAAATTATTTCCTATGAGATTTAAAAACATTTTTAGGAGTAATTATTTTATTATAATTACAGGTGTGCTTATTATCACATTAGTATTTAATTTTTATTTATTTAATGCCCACAAATTTGGGCACCCTGGTCTAGGACAGTTCGGTGATTTATACGGTGGTGTCATTGGAACCATTGTATCTGCTATCACTTTATTTTACTTGATAATTACAGTAGAAGAAATAAAAACACAAAACAAGTATATCCGCAAACAAATTGAACAAAGCGATTTTATGATGTTATTGCATAATTATCATGAAATCATCGAAGATTTAGATTATGATTTAAAAAATGAAAATAATGAGATTAAACAAGTGTTGCATGGAAGAGAGGCGATGAAGGAAATTTTGAAGATCCAAAATCATGATGAAATCGATATGTTAAAACATATTGTTGCAACAGCTGTTTATATTTTAAAATTCCCTTCAGTAAATAAAGATGATACTGAATATCAAGCAAAAAAATTGGAGTACAACAAAGCTTTTATCCCAACACTAAGTGAAAGTGAAAAAATAGCAATTTTAAGAGTAGAAAAAAATGACCAAACAATTAAGTCTTCTGAAGGATTCAATGAGTTTGCTTCTACTTTATAATTGTTTATTCTATAGTTAAGCATTAAATGAATTTAAAATCTAGTTAACTTGACTTTATTATTCAAGTATGAATTTTGAATTAAATCAATCAATTTAGAATCATTCAAGTTTTTTAAAGAAGATTTAAATGTTTTTATAGTAACATCATAATCTACCCCAATGTTAAGATGTTCCTCAGTAATCTTGCCATTAATAATTTTAGAACTGTAATGACCTTGCCAACCATAATCATCTTTGAAAAGTTCAAATCTATAATCTATATTGACAATATCATTATCATGTGTTATATAAATTGCACCCGTATTATTTTCTAATCGAAATTCGAAATCCATTATTTAAATTATTTATTGAGTTTGTTGATAAGGTTTATTATAAATGTACTTAAGATTTGATATTTTCCGCTAATTAAATTGATTAAGATTACTTCCTCATCGTGGCATAGTGCTATCACTCCCTATTTTATCCAATCTCTCCAACCCCCAACCTAATCCCAATTTCCATCCCTTCATCAAACACCCTATTCTCCAAACTTATATGCAGTTCACTCGGTTGTTTAGCTACATATTTTTTTGCTACATCTGTATCAATAAAGCCAAACACATCCATTAATTCGAAACAGTTAAATTCAAACTTACCAGGCAATTGCCAGCAGAAGCAGTCGTAATTATTATTCGCACAAACCAGCGTCCATCTTATACCCAAAGGTTCATCTGATTTGTTCAATTGATTGCTAATTACCTCGAGCATGTCTATTTTTTCAAAACCTGTATCAGATCTAAGTATAATTTTCGGCGATGCTTGGTTAAGTTGTAACTGTATGGTTTTGCTGATCATGCTGTTGTAATAATTTTTTATGTCATTAAAATTAATGAATGATTAAGTGGTTTTAATAGTTGCGTTATTTATTTCAATAAATTACACTTACATCAACACCGCAACCCATTCTCCACTTCTTTTCCCTTCCCCTTTATTTTTCACCCCGCAACAAATTGGAGGTTTGCACCCTTTATTTTTGAAGCTTAATGATTATATTGAATACCTAAACAAAATCTATATGGCCAAACAACATCAGGAGTTGATTGAATTTTTGCAAAACAACAACTTCAAAGCAGATTGTTCACAATGTGGCACACCGTTTCATTTAAAAGATGCGGTGCTTTTTCCTATTGATGAATTTACTCCAGAATCAAAAGCAAAAATGATTGAAATTAAAGAAGCTTTAAAAGAAAGAAAATTATCGCTGCAACAATTGACGGCTAAAAAGAAACAGAAAATTGAAACCACCACGCAGAGTGTAAACATGGGTTTTATTTTAGAAAGATTGGCGCCGGTGCTGGAGCAGTTTCGTTTCAACAAAAACGATTGCCGAAGTTTATTTGATCCCATCGATTATGTCATCTTCGACGGACTGCACAAAAATGGCAAAGTGCAGAAAATATTTTTCATCGATATTAAATCTGGTGGTGCCAGATTGAAAAAAAATCAAAAGGCCATCAAAACAAAAATTGAAGAAAAGAAAGTGGAGTTTAAATTATATTAATTCACAAAAAATTATTTGATATGCAACACCAAGAAATGTTATTGTTTTTTCAATACCAACGCGAAATATTTGGCATCTGTCCATGCTGTGATGAATTTATCCGATTGAGCGATTGTAAAATTTACAAAGACGAACGCAAGAGCAGCGACTGGCTTGATAAATTAGGCAATGAAGAAAGAAAATTGGATACACTGGAAGCGCAGATAACTGAAGACTTAAAGTTTTACAATGAAGAGGCGCGCGAAAAGGGAAGAAAAGAAGCGAACAAAAAAATGAAAAAAGTAGATAAAATATTTACGCCTCAAAAATTAAATCCCGATGATGCAAAAGTGATTTTTCATCCAGTCGATTTTGTAGTATTCAACGGCATGAAGAATGGCAGCAATGGCGAAGCGTTGAAAAATATTATTTTACTTGATGGCGAAAGAAAATCTACTGAACACAAGCAAGTACAAAATAGCATCATCCAAACCATTGAAAACGAAAGCTATGAGTGGATTACGTTGCGGGTAGATGAGGATGGAAATATTAGTGAGGAGTGATGATTTAAAATGACAAGTTTATTTTTTATCACTCCTCATAAAATCGGAGGTCTGGCATTATATCTTCGGTTTATTAAAATCAACATTATATGCCAAATCAAAATTTAACCAAACAAACAAATTTAGTAGAAATTAACATTTCTACCCTAGATCAAATTAATGATTCTTTACATGAAGAAGGTCAAACCATTGTGCATTGCCTTTATGTTTCCAAATCAAAATTTGTAAATGGAGGGTGGGTAAATATTCATCCAACAACCTTTTTGGTGCGCAATGAGGAAACGCTTCCATTATTATATGCCGAAAATATTCCAATGGCACCAAGTATGCATATGTTTAAGAGACCAGGCGAATTAAAAAATTTCACCCTTATTTTTCCGGCTATACCTAAAGAATGGGAACAGTTTAGTTTGATAGAAGAATGTAGCTCAGGCGGTGGGTTTGTTGTAAAAAACCTTTCGCGAAATGATTCAGGTGTGTATCAAGTTTCACTGTATTAAAAAGATATTTTTTCAGTCCTCCAATAGTTGGAGGTTTAGGTATTTAAGTTTGAAGTATAAAAATCATAATTATGTTAGAACAAGCCATGCAATCTCCATATATTTTGGAGAAAATTAAAATTACAAGTTGGGAAAATCGTGATGTTATCAATAAAATTTTATTGTTATTCAGATTGATGAAAAAGGACAGATTAAGTGCTGCAGAAGGTCATGTTTATTTTTTACTGCGTAATCAATACGAAGAAGCGTATTTGAATTTGTTAAGAGAAATGGATCCCACAAAGTATCAGATTTATCTAGAGGAACAGGAGAAACTGTTGCTGCAAAAAGAAGCATCTCAACAAAATGAAATTAATAGACAACAACAAATCGTAGAGCAAGAGAAAAAAGATTATGAAATGTGGTTGTCGATTCAAAAAACAGCCTAATACTATTTATCAATTTTAAATTAAATATTCATGCCAGAATTTTCAGCTGCATTATTTGCAACACAAGAGCGACCTCATGGTCCAGAACATAGATTAGTAGCACATGCCTTGTTATTTGAAGGAAATCGTCCTTATTGGGAGGTGTACATTGGAGGTAAAGTATTTAGATTTATTGCTCATCCCGATTTTTTATTAGAAGATGGGTTGTGGCAGCTAAACAATTATTGTCAAATTCCAGAATCTGAATACAAGCATGATGTGAGTGACAATGCACCCATAACATTAGAAAAAGAATTTGGAGAAGCCATCTGCAAGGAAGCAAGAGAAAATATTGCTAAAGAATTATCTGAAACCAATCTTCATTTCAAATTTGTACAATGGCCCGGCCATCCGATGAACAAATGGAACGATAAAATAAATGATTTGAAAAAAGCAGGGATTCACATCACTGCTCAATCATAGATCATTTGTATTGTGCAATGGTTTTCAAAAGCGACTCTTTGATTTGTTTTTTCAAAGCAGCTGGTTGAACTACTTTACAATATGCGCCCATAGCCAAAATGCGATTGATCAATTCGTGATTGATGTTTACGGTCAATTCGATTTCAATACCATTTTTGGTTTGTTTGGTTTGTTTTTGAGTAGCGTGTATGGGTTCGAGTTGTACTAATTTATGATAAGGGTCTTGAATGGAAAGCACTACCTTACTGGGTTGGGTATCGCTTTCCATTATTCCTACAGAGTGTTGCAGAAAATTATCCGCATTAAAATCAAATCGATGTTTTTGTACTTTTTCAATGGTGTCAATTTCTTGAATTCTATCCAAGGCAAAAGTTAGATAATCATTTCTTTCTGCAACCCATCCAATTAAGTACCAACGGTTGCGATGCTCTTTTAAAAGCTTGGGATAAACGGAATAATCTTTTACTTCTTTTTTGTAAATATTTTCGTACCGAATGTTTGTTATCCACCTGTTTTTTAATGCAGGTAAAATGATTCCAATCCAATCATAACCTGTTGTGGCGTTTCCAGTTTCAAACTGAATATATTTATCAAAATCTTCTTCTTCCAAATCCATCAATAAATTAAAACGGGTATTTATTTTGTCAATGGCTTGTTTAAAATCTTTGAATATAGTTACGTGTGAATATTGATGCAACAAGTTGGCAGCATATCTTAATCCATCCCACTCTTGGTCTTCAAGTTTTAATTCAGAAATAGAAAATCCTTGTTCGGCATAAAAATATCCTTTGTTGACTTTGCTATATTCTATTGGCGCATCATAACCATTGGGCTGACTTAATTTCATTTGTCGGATATCCTTCTCAATGGTAGATGTAGAAATCCCTTCTCTGATTTTTTTACTACAAGCTTTGGCCAAATCCTCAAGCGTAGGGTAGGGCCTTAAATTATTGGTTAAACAACCATCAATTATTTTGTGTCTAGAAACGGCGGATTTGAGTTTTGGCATGAAGTAAATTTATTGAAAAATAATTATATATTAATCATCATCTCATAAAAACTAATCATCTTCAATCTTCTTGATAGATGTCAAAATAATCTTCGGGCGAATTTTCCAAATAATCGATCTCACCTGTAAAAAGCCGTTTTAATAAATCAACAATTTTCTCTTTTTCGTATGTAGCCAATTGATAAGGATGGTTGTTCGAAAATTCGTTCAATGCATCGTTGCATATTTCATGATAGTACTTGAGTTTTTCAATCTCAGCTTCTTGTTTGTCTTCTAATTGGAAATCCATAATTATTATTTTGTAATAAATATAAAAAAAGGAGTCCTCCAACTATTTGAGGAGAGAGAAAATATTTTTTCTAATCTCTTTTCTTTCAATACAATTTGTTATAGAAATCAAAATTGATTCTTCTACAAATTGTCTTTAACAATTCTTTGTAGTCAATCCATATTTTTCATTTGTAGATTCAATTACAAAGCAAAAATCTTCTGTATTTGATTATAACTCTATAACATTTATCCTGTTCGTTTTTTTTCTACCCTATACCTTTTGTTTTTCAATCTTGATTTTTCGCAACCACTTTTATTCACCTTTAAATTTTATTCGTATGAAACGTAGAAACATTTTCATCATCGCCGCAATTATTGTCTTGATTATTTTAATCATTTCAAAATGCAATTGTAGAAGTGAAAACAATACAGTTGTAAAATTTGTACATCCACCTATTCAACAAGCAGATGTACCATTTTCAGATTTCGTTGTAGATGCTTCAAGAGGAGACACCATTATGTATTCATCTGGATCTGTGTTATTATTTCCGCCTGATGCATTTGTAGATAAAAGTGGAAATGTGGTAAAAGGAAACATCAATATCAAATACCGTGAATTTTCAAATCCTGTAGATCAGTTTTTATCTGGAATACCGATGGATTATGACTCAGGAGGGGTTAAGTATACTTTTGAATCTGCGGGGATGGTTGATATTCAAGCGTTTAAAAATGGAGAACCCGTGTTTGTAAATAAAAACAGCAAACCTGAAATCAATCTTGCTACTTCAAACATTGATCCAGCGCAAAATTTATATTATTTAGATACCGTTTCACAACAATGGGTGAATAGAGGTAAAAGTGAAATTCTTGAAGTTGGAAAAACAAATCTCGTAGTAAAAAGTCCAGTTGCAGAAACAGAAGATGTTCCTAAACCAGTACAACCCTATAAAGTAGATGAAGAATTGCCTATCATAAAAGTTACCATCGATTCTGGATCTTTTGCCGAATTGATGGCGTATAATAATTTGAAATTCCAATTGGATAAATCTGAAAATAGATTTAATGGGGAAGATTCCAAAATAGTTTGGGATGACATCAAACTAAAAAAAGGAAGTCAATACGGTATGTACAACATTCAATTTATAAAAGCATCTGAAAATATAAAGAAATCAGTTGAATATAAAGTAAGGCCAGTACTTGAAGAAAAGGATTATGCCAAAGCCATTCGCATTTATGATAATCAATTAAAAAAATATAACCAGAAAATTGAAGACAGGAAAATGGCTGACAAAGCCAATAAAGCTCAATATCTAAAGGATTCGATGGAGAATTTAAAAATTGCAAAAGAAAATGAAAAGACAGAGCGATTGAATAAAATCATAGAAGCTAAAAATGCGGAAATTGAAAAAATAAATGCAGAAACACTTAGGTATAATAGATATGTGGCGAATGAAAACTTTACTAATCGAATCCTTAGAAACTTTACTTTTGATCGATTTGGAATTTGGAATTGTGACAATCCAATTCATGATAGTAATCCCATTTTGGTTCAACCCGAATTTGTAGATAATGTTGGCAAACCAATAAAATTATTTACTGCTATGCTGTTTGTAAAAAATTTCAATGGTCTTTTTGAACTATATGATTACAAACTACCAGTTTCAAGAGATAGGGAAAATATGATTGTTGGGGTGTATAAAGGTCGATTCGCATACATAACGTACGAAGACTTCAAAAAATTAAATATTACTGCTAATACAAAATCACAAACCTTTCCCATGCAAATGGTGTCTGAAGAAAACAACAATTATGCGTTTATAAAAAAACTCGTCATGCCGTAAATATTAAAAGGTAAACCTCATTCATTCACCTTAAAAATAACGGTATGAAAAAATTAATGATGATTGCTTGTGTTTTCTTAACGAATGCAATTAAAGCACAAATAATAAAAGAAAGATTTGATGAAGATGGTGCTGTCTCTTTACAAACTTCTAATGTAATATTAAAAGTAGGCGAAAAGTTTAGTTATGCAAATGCAGGAGTAGTGATTCCAAAAGATACGTTATTGGATATTATTTACGTATTTAGTTTATGTTACAAAACGCCTGTCGAATGTTTACTAGATTCAAATGCAGTGGTGCATATCGGTTTCTCAAACGGAGATTTGTTGTCTTATAATTATTGCAGAGATAAAAAATTGATCATTCCAAAGGATTCAATTGTAAAGTTTAATTTTTTACCCAGTTTTAATTTTTTGAATACAATGACAAACTCTACAGTTAGCGAAATTTCGTTTACTTCATCAAATTACACACATAGAATTGATATAGAGGATGATATGCAATTGCAATTGCCAAAGCTTTCAAATTTATTATTAGCAAATTGTTTAACGGAATATAATTCAATATTAAAATCAGCACGAATTGAACAAGATCCGGTTGTTGTTTTTAGTTCGAAAGGAAACAAATTACTTGATAAAAAATTTTATGGAAAATATTCAGGCGAGTGGAACTGCAATAGTATTTTATACAATTTTGATTTATACATCAAATCAGATACCAGTTATATCGATTGGTTTGTTATAAAAGATGCAAATGAAACCAACCCCAATAGCATTAAAACACAGGTACTAAATGTAAGCATGATGAACGATAACAACGTATTGGTTTTAGAAGTTTGTTATGAAGCAACAAAAGCAGATTACACAAATGGAACCCGTATTTATTTTTTGAATCTATCTAAAAACGGTAAAGTGTTATATGGAAATAGTGCTGAGTTACACAAGTATTATGGAGAAATGTATGCAATTAAAATAAAGAAGTATAAAAAATAAGGGATTGTATTTTTCAAACTAAAAAGGGTTAGGCTTTTCGGCTTAACCCTTTTTTAAGGCATTAAAATATTTTTTCCAATTCTGTTTAATTCAAATGCGTCATGTAAGCCCATCTATCCATTAAATAAGATTTTGCTGCATAAACATCTCTGCTAGCAATAGGCCAATTTTTATTATAAGCAACTTTGTTGATTAATGCATATCTTTTAAAAGCAGCATCATCAATAGTTTCATTCGTTATTTCTCTACAATCTTGCAATCTAAGCATGTTGAAATAGTAAAAAATATGCGGTTCGTTTAATAATCTTTTGTTTGAAAAAAAGTAAATTTCTTTTGCTGGTAAACCTCCTTTAAATGGAGCATCTTCAATTTTAGGATCACGCCTAAAAGGGACATGAATCTTAGGGTTAGCTACAATTTTATTTTTGTCGAATTCTTTCAATAAATAAACAATCAACCAAATCATTATAAGCGTTGCAACACTGTAACTGTATAACATATAGGGTAGTTATTAACTTAGATTACTGCATTTATTTTAAACAAATTGTTGGATTCAATTTCTTCTTCAATTTTAATCATTTCTTTTTTCTCATCATTTAATTTCTTTTCGCATTGAATGGAGAAGCGATTGGGGTAATGAAGATTAACACTATTACGTAATTTCAAAATAGCAGAACATGCTTCCTCATATTTATTCAAAAAATAAAAAGATGCGGATAATCCAATAACTACTTCATCGCAATCATTTCTTGTTTCCAACATATCTTGATACATATAATTGGCTTGTTCAAATTCATCTTGATGAAATAGTTCATGTGCTTGTTGAAGTTTTTTGCCAAATTTCGTATTGGCATCTTTTATCATGGTTCTTAATGGCACCCATTGCGCAATTTCACGATCAGTTAATCCTGTGTTTTCTGATTTTATTTGCTTTTGGATTTCAACTATAGATAGGCGATTATTTTTTCTGCTTGCGCTTTCCAAACAATATCCAAATGGTTGACACCGCTCACATAAAAACGGATCTATTTCTTTTTGTTTATTCATTTTTTTATTTTTACAATCTATAATGCCCAATAATTTTACAAGAAAATAGGAATCCGCTTTCTATTCTTGATGTTGGTCCAATGTTATGAAATACATCTTGATTTTCTAATACAATTCCTATATGTGTTTTGCCTGAAGATAAATTCCAACATACTATATCACCCGGTAAGTAATCTTTTCCGCTAGTTGTAATGGATACATCATAATGTTGTCTTTTAAAATACGTCATGATATTGGGTACTCTTCGATGATCAATGTTTGCATCAGGTTTATTCAGTCCCCATTTTTTTGGGTATGCTGAAAAATTAGAAACCATATCTTCATGAATCAACTGTTGTAAATCCATATTATTTTTTCTAAGTACTCGTATAACCAAATCTGTACAAGCACCACCAGAAGGCACATCACCATTGGGATATTTTAATTGGTAATAGTTGGCATCGTATACCCAAGTAGTTGTATTTGCAAAATCCATCGCAGCGGTATAAATCCCATTTTTGATGTTGGAATTTAATGTGGATACAGGTTTTAAAACATTTACATTGTACAATTTATTTACAGCAACAATAGAAGCCACCCCTGTAAATAAAAAGATGATGATTATTAGGATACTTTTATTTCTCATGTTGATATAAATTTTGGATAAAAAATAAGCTATATTTTACTAAAATTTCATCACGATATTAACTCATATTTCTTCAATTATTTGTTAATGATTTTAAAATAAGATGGATTTAAATCAATTTTCTTTTTTTGCCCGGATTCACCTTTGATATAATAATGCTTTGCAAGATCTGGTCCAATGGCATCTTCAAAAACCCTTTTTATTCTTGAAATTTTTTGACTGGCAGAATCGTTTAATGCATTTACCATATCGTCAATTCTGTACTTCATTTCTGTTAAATCTCCCATTGTAGAAATCGATGAATAAATTTCATACAACTCATTTCGATGTTCACTTAAACTGCTGTGATAAATCCCATCTGGATAACGCATAAATAAAAAGTACAAGGCTTTTTCAAGTGGACGAAGTTTGATTTCAATGTTATTAAATTCGGGTAGAAAAATCTTGTATTTAGGATCAATTTTAAGCGTACTTAATGGAGAAAATTTTTTCATATTTTGGGCAAACAACATTTTTTCCCTCAACGAACTCATGATATGCAAAGCATGGTGTAACTCGTGCACACTCATTTTACCAGCCGCTTTTTCAATGCAATCTTCACAAACATCACCTGTTCTTAATTTTAAAATGATTTCTCTTTTATGAATACACAAATCGTTTACACATCCAATTGGATTTTCGTGCACGCGGGTTCGAAGTTCATATAAACCATTAAACATGTGCTTTTGCAATACCAACGCAATAACTTCATACGCAATTGGGAAAGCAGCAGAACATTTGATATAATAATCCCAATCATCAGTATGAATAAAACCATTGTATGGCATAGATTCATCCAATGCAGCAAACCAATTTTGTTTGTTAGCGATATCGGTTAGCAACAACACAAATTCATTGTCTGGTAAGTTATTATTTTTTCTATACTGTTTACATTTCTTAAACAATGCATCCCATGTTACTGTTTCTCTTTCTAACGGAAATGATCTAAGGTTAAATCCAGTTAAGTTTGCTTTCATTGGCGCCATTTTCTTTTCAAAATGAGCTTCATCCCTAATTTGATACATGTATATTTCTTCATCTTCAAAATAAGTGGTGGCGTGCACATCATAGATAAATTCTATAGGCCCAGGAATTGATTTTAAAAAATCGACCACTTTAGTAAATAAGTTGGTACTTACTTCAGCTGATTTTAATAAATGTACTTTCATGCTTAAATGTTTAAGTAAAAAGTAAAAATTCAAAAAACGGAGGATAATAATTTTGAATTTTTACTTTTTATTTTTGAATTTTTATTTCCTCTTTTCATCCGAAAAGAAATCGTCTAAATCTTCACCTGATCTTTTTTTGTACATATAGTTTTCCATTGAGCTTGATAGCTTATCAAAAACGCCAGATTTCATATTTGCTTTTTCAAATGCAAAACTGTTTTGTTGCTTTATTGCCATTGTCGCAGCTACATCCACTGCATCTAATGTGGCACCAATAAAACTAAATGTCCATTTTCCGGTTTCTTCTAATCTCGAAATGGTATTTCTAATATCTGCCAATTTAAATGATTTTGAGGCATTTTCATGTCCGTCAGTTAAAATAACAATGACTACTGTTGTATTCGTTTGATTTTCATCTTGTTGTATTTCTTTTTCGATGGTTTGAACCGAGAATCCAATGGCATCTAATAGCGCAGTCGTTCCATCTGTTCGGTATGTGCTGGTGGTTAAATTCCTTACAGCCATAGGGGGACTTTGAAAAAAATGGTGATAGACTTCATGGTTAAAAGTGGTTAAACCAATACTTAATTCCTGTTCCGGGAACTCTTTTTCCAATTGTTTGATTTTGTTTACTTGCTCGTTAAAACCATTGATGGTTTGTTCAATACAGTCGGTCATTGAGCCGCTTTTGTCTACGATTAAATGGTAGATTGTTTTTTCTTTTTGCATAATTATTTGTTTTGAATGCAAATTACAATCGTGTGAAGGGGATAGGTGTTTGTTACAAGCTTGTAAGGGGAAATAGATGCTGGGTAAATTTTAGTTAAGATTAGGGAATTTGCTTTGATATGGAAATTTTTGTTTGGCGTTTGGTGTTTGGCGTTGGAAGCATATTAAGCTTAACGTCTATGGACTTTTACTAGAAAAAACTAAAAATTAGATAAAGGTAGCAGGTTCCCCAAACGCCAAACGCTAAACCCCAAACCCCAAACGCCAAACATGCCCTAAAGCTTTAACTTCTCAAAAAAATAATCATGCGCTACCTCTTTGATTTCTCCTGGTTGTAAATCATCTAATGCAATGCCTTCTATGGAAACACGAATTAGCCTCAAGCATTTGTGTCCCACTGCGGCAACCATTTTTCTTACCTGATGAAATTTACCTTCAGTTAACGTAATGGTTATCCAAGAATTTGTAACGTTTTTATGTAGCCGCACATTTTTATCTTCTACATTAAAATTTGAAGGGTCAGCTAATTTAACCTCGCATGGTGTTGTAAAATACGCAGAGTTATCAGGAGCGCTAATTGATATTCCATTTGCAATTTTAGTAATGATTTCTTCACTGATTTTATTGATGACCTGTACCAAGTAGGTTCGTTTATGAGGGACTTTACCCTGAAATAATAGTTTGGTTACTTTTGAGTTTGTCGTTAACAATAATAGACCTTCCGAATCTTTATCCAGTCGGCCTATGGCATGTGTACCTTCAGGGAAATTAAAATCAATAGAGCCAAGTAATCTAACATCATGTGAGCTTACAAACTGCGACACCATATCGATGGGTTTGTTCAAAATAAAATAACGATGTTGACTCATAATAGCCATGCAAAATACTTAATATTGTACATGCAACAACAATCAAATGACCCATTGCATGGAAAAACCCTGGAATTTATCATCACTACATTGGTAAATGATTTTGGTTGGGACGATTTAGGGCAGCAAATTCCCATCAAATGTTTTAACATCAATCCCAGCATTCAATCCAGTTTAAAATTTCTTCGTAAAACGCCTTGGGCCAGAAAAAAAGTGGAAGATTTTTATATCAAAATGTTTGGTTGATGTTATGATAAAAATCAAATCATGATTCTCTTTAAATAATGTATAAAAAAAGTTCGGTCAACCGAACTTTTAAAGTTTTAATTTATGTCTTTAAGTAATTTCGAAAGAATGATTCAATTGGCCGAGGAAGTATTTGATAGCAAATCAGATCCCGAGCAATTGGAAGTGAATGAAGAAGTGTTAAATCATTTGTGTGAAATTCATCCCGCTTCTGTACAAGAATTTGACGATGGCAATGGTCCTGTAGTTTGGGTTCTACTTTTCCCAACAACCAATGACCTTATGGATCGTTTTTTAAAAAATGAAATTTCCGAAAAACAACTTTTTGAATCAACGGAATTAGATATTAACTACGATGCCATTTATCTCTGCTCAGCAATGGTTTTAGAAGAATACAGAAGAAAAGGAATTGCTCAAAAACTAACCATAAATGCAATTGAAGAAATTAGAAAATCACATCCAATTACAAGTTTATTTGTTTGGCCTTTCACTAAAGAAGGATGTACGCTTGCAGAAAAAATATCTGTTACCACAAACCTTTCATTGAAACTGAAATTCATTTAATACCCAATTGCTTATAAATTAGTCCATAATTTTCTAGTATAATGCCGATGAGGTAGCTGTTTGGGACAATTTCATTTTACCATTACAGATTTCCAATCGGTATAACCCGGATTATTAATATTTCGACAAAAACTAATATTTGTTCAGTTTATTGTACATTTTTTAACCATGGTTTAAAACACAGTTGTGCGAAATTCACTTGATGAAATTATGATGAAAGATGTTGATGATGATTATTAATCTTAGGATTTCATTGACGTTCAACAAATTTTATATAATTTTATTACCTATAAAAACATCCTAAAACAACATAATGAAGAAAATTCTATTCACATTATTAACTTTTGCATTAATCAATGTGTTAAGCGCTCAACAAAAAAATTATTGGTTTCAACATCAAAGCAAGGATAATATAGTAACAGATAAAGCAATTTCAAGATTAAGTTTTCCTACAGAGTTTAAGTTATATGATTTAAACATTGAACCATTAAGACAGCAATTGTTTTCAATAGTTGATAATCGTGGAAATGGCCATTCAACAATAATTTCATTGCCAAATGCGGATGGTAATATCGAGCAATTCGAAGTGTTTGAGGCATCAAATTTTGAGCCAGCACTTCAAGCTCGTTTTCCTGAAATCAGGGCTTTTTCTGGTAAAGGTGTATCAGATAAATATGCAACGCTTAAATTAAGTGTTTCACCACAAGGCATACAAACAATGGTTTTCAGAACCGATAAAGAAAATGAATTTATTGAAGCATATTCACAAGATCATAGCATTTACGCAGTGTTTAAATCACAAAGAAAAGCGGGCACATTACCTTGGACTTGCACTACAATAGATGAAAATGTAGCTACATCTTTAAATAATCAAGTTCAATATTCTAATATCACTGCAAGATCAGGCGCTGATTTAAAAACCATGCGTTTGGCACAATCTTGTAACGCAGAATATTCAAATTATTTCGGAGCTACAAGTTCTGCTCAAGTAGGGCTTGTTTTGGCTGCTTTTAATGCCACACTTACCCGTTGTAACGGGGTTTATGAAAAAGATTTGGCTTTACATTTAAATTTGATTTCAAATACGACTTCAGTAATTTATTACACAGCATCTACAGATCCTTATAGCACAACATTATCAAGTTGGAATTCGCAACTTCAGTCTACACTTACATCTGTAATCGGTGAGGCCAATTACGATATTGGTCACATGTTCGGTTCTACAGGAGGCGGTGGCAACGCGGGTTGTATCGGTTGTGTTTGTAACACAGGAAAAGGTAGTGGCATCACTTCACCTGCTGATGGAATTCCTCAAGGAGATAATTTTGATATCGACTATGTAGCACACGAAGTTGGACATCAGCTTGGTGCTAATCATACATTTTCTATGAGTAATGAAGGTACTGGTGTAAATAAAGAAGTTGGTTCTGGAATTACTATTATGAGTTATGCAGGGATTACTAGTCAGGATGTGGGTCCACATTCTTATGATATTTTTCACCAAGCGTCAATTGCGCAAATTCAAGCCAACTTAGCTACAAAAACTTGTCCGGTTACAACTAGTATTGCATCAACAAATGCTACGCCAGTAATTGCAACCATTAGCAATTATACCATTCCAAGAAGTACACCATTTGCACTTACAGGATCTGCTACAGATGCAAACGGGGATGCACTAACATACTGCTGGGAGCAAAATGATAATGCTTCTTCAACACAAACTGGCGCTAGTAGTGTGGCAAGTGCTACAAAAGCAACTGGTCCAAACTGGGTTACATTCAGACCAACAGCTTCGCCAACAAGATATTTCCCTCAATTGTCAACAATATTAGCAGGTGGTTTAACAACAGGTCCATTAACAGGTGGAGATGCTGGAACAACCATTGAAGCATTAAGCTCAGTAGCAAGAACATTAAATTTCAGATTAACGGTAAGAGACAATGCACCTTATGTTTCTACTGCTCCAGTGAAAGTGGCACAAACACAATTTACGGACATGGTGGTAACTGTTAGTACGCTTTCAGGACCATTTGCGGTATCGGTTCCCAATACAGCAGTAACATTTGCAGGAGGTTCTACCCAAACAATTACTTGGAGTGTAGCAAGTACAACAATACCACCAGTGAGTTGTTCAAACGTGAAAATTTCTCTAAGTACAGATGGAGGACAAACCTTCCCAATTGTGTTGGCAGAAAATACACCTAATGATGGAACAGAAGCATTGGTTATTCCAAATACACCAACCACAACTGCAAGAATAAAAGTAGAAGCGGTAGGCAATATTTTCTTTGATATCAGCAATGCAAATTTCACCATTACTGGTGCTGCTGCATGTGGTGATGCAACTGGATTAACAACAACTGCAATTGGAGATAATGTGGCTACTTTAAATTGGACTGCAGTACCTAATGCGTTAAGTTATGCAGTAGATTATAAATTGAATACGGCAACAACTTGGACAAGTGTATCAACGGCACAAGCAACAACTACGGCTAATTTGACTGGTCTTACACAAGGAACATCATATAACTGGAGAGTAATAGCAACTTGTGCTGGAGGAAGTGGAAATTATGTAAGTGCAAACTTTACAACAACAGTACCATTTGTATGTAATGCACCAACAGGATTAAATGCAACTGCAATCACTTCAACTAGTGCAACATTAAATTGGGCTGCTGTTACAGGCGCATCAACTTATGCAGTTGATTATAAATTAAGCACAAGCGCAACATGGATAAGTGTTACCGCTTCAACAGCATCAACTTCAGTTTCTGTAACTGGATTAACAGCAAGCAGTATTTATGATTATAGAGTAAGCACAAATTGTGGTGTAAATGGTGAAAGTGGATTTGCTTCAGCACAATTTACATCAGCTGCTCCATTTGTTTGTAATGCACCTACAGGATTAACAGCAACTTCAATTACTTCATCAAGTGCAACATTAAATTGGGCGGCTGTTACAGGCGCTTCAACATATGCGGTAGATTATAAATTAAATTCTAGTGCAACTTGGATTAGTTTGACGGCTTCAACTGCATCAACTTCAATTGCATTAAGTGGTTTAGTATCGAGTAGTGTATATAATTACAGAGTAAGCACCAATTGCGGCGTAAATGGCACAAGTGGTTTTACATCAGCTCAATTCACTACAGCATCATTAAGTTGCAAAAGCAGCAAAGATACCAGTACCAATAATGCTACAACAGGCGCTGCAGTTATTCCGTTTAATACCAACATAACTGGGCAAATAGAAGTTGCAAATGATGTGGATCATTACAAATTCATCATCACAACGAGAGGCACCATCACTTTAACACTTACTACATTACCAATAAATTACAACTTACGTTTGGTTAGCAGTACGGGTAGTGTTTTGGTAACTTCTCAAAACAATAGTACAAATAACGAGACCATTAATTATACAGCTGCTCCAGGTGTTTATTATGCACGTGTTTATTCACCTAATACTGCATTTAACGCTACATCTTGCTATACATTGAGGGTTGCATTGGGTACAGCAACTAAAGCAGAAAATATCAGTTCAAACACTGGAAATAATGTAGACATTTATCCAAACCCAGCACAGCGTTTGTTAAACATTGATTTGTCTGGATTCAAAGGTGCATCTGAAATTCGTTTGTTTGACATCAATGGTCGTCAGATAATGAATCAAAAAGCAAATTTGACTACCAATCAATTAAACGTTTCAAAGCTTTACAAAGGAATTTATCTTGTAAAAGTGTTCGATAGAAATTCAAACGTTATGGTTACTAAAAAATTCATTAAAGAATAATTCAACACATAGAAAATAAAAAATCCCGATTGTCAAAAGCAGTCGGGATTTTTTTTTGACGCAAGGGCAGGAATTGAAACACGAAGAAGAAATGCTTGCAGCATTTTTTGTACACGAGGACACGAAGGCACGAAGGCACGAAGTTTTTTTGAAAACAAATAAGCTAATAAATGGAAAGTGCATCCAACCTTTTGAACTCATTGAACATATTGAACCTCTGAAACTTCAGAAACCTCTCAAACCTCTCAAACCTCACAAACCTCACAAACCTCACAAACCTCTCAAACCTCTCAAACCTCTCAAACCTCACAAACCTCACAAACCTCACAAACCTCTCAAACCTCACAAACCTCACAAACCTCTCTACAATATTTTCCACTTTTAAATGCTACATTTTCTATCTTTGCGACCTATGGCAAACGAAATAAACAACTTCCAGGAAATCATCTCTCATTGTAAAGAGTACGGATATATTTTTCAATCTTCTGAATTATATGATGGCTTAAGCGCTGTGTATGATTACGGACAAATGGGTGCGCAGTTAAAAAAGAATCTTCGTGACGAATGGTGGAAAAGCATGACCCAAATGCACGATAATATCGTAGGTATTGATGCGGCTATTTTTATGCACCCAACTGTTTGGAAAGCAAGTGGACATGTGGATAATTTCAGCGACCCAATGATCGATAACAAAGACAGTAATAAAAGATATCGTGTTGATCATTTGATAGAAGCACATGTAGCAACTTTAGATAAAGAATCGGGAGAAGCTTTAATTGCCGAAATGGATAAGTTATTGGCAGCAGATGATTTAGCGGGATTGAAATCTTTAATTGAATCGAATAAAATAAAATGTAGCATCAGTAAAACGTGCAACTGGACAGATGTTCGTCAGTTTAACTTGATGTTTAGTACACAAATAGGAAGCGTAGCCGAAGAAGCAGATACCATTTATTTAAGACCAGAAACCGCACAAGGTATTTTTGTAAACTTTTTAAATGTGCAAAAAACAGGAAGAATGAAAATTCCTTTTGGTATTGCACAAACAGGAAAAGCTTTTAGAAATGAAATCGTTGCTCGTCAATTTATATTTCGCATGCGCGAATTTGAACAAATGGAAATGCAATTCTTTGTTCGCCCTGGCACACAAATGGAATGGTATAATTATTGGAAAGACACAAGAAAAAAATGGCACGAAAGCATTGGCATTCCATCAGAAAAATTACGTTTCCACGACCATGTAAAATTGGCGCATTATGCAGATGCTGCTTTGGATATAGAATTCGAATTCCCGTTTGGTTGGAAAGAGTTGGAAGGGATACATAGTCGTACCGATTTCGATTTGAGTCAACATGCCAAATACAGCAAAAAGAAAATTCA
>Ga0209598_10000381_pt1 | contig 35769 bp, 36 predicted proteins | sample M_140807_EF_Meta_FD_187317 | JGI IMG/M metagenome (GOLD analysis project Ga0209598, IMG submission 187317) | Freshwater microbial communities from Lake Montjoie, Canada to study carbon cycling - M_140807_EF_MetaG (SPAdes) (version 2) | ecosystem: Environmental > Aquatic > Freshwater > Lake...
AGTCCAGGCTGGCCAAGTCCAGGCCGGACCCTGGGTGATGGTGACCGCCACGCCGGTGGCTGCAGATCCCTCCCGCCCGGACCGGACCGACTTCGGGCACTTCCACTATGCCGGTGGCCTCGCCTTGACCGCCTCGGACAGCAGTCGCCTCCACGGCCTTTCAGACCTCCGGTCCCTGGGCGATGGCCGGATCGCGGCGGTAAGCGACGAGGGTGATCTCTTCGAGGCCCGCCTGCGGCTGGACGCCGCCGGACGCCTGGCCGGCCTCGACCGGACCCGGATCACACCCCTGGCGGGTCCCGCCGGCGGACCCCTCGGGGGAAAGTTGGAAGCTGACGCCGAGGGGCTCGCCCTCCTCAGGAACGGCGATCGACTGGTGAGCCTGGAGCAGAGGCACCGGATCCTGCTCTATCCCGCCGATGGCCGCCCGCCACGGCAGGTGAACAGCCCGGACGCGGCCTTCGCCCCGAATGCGGGCATGGAGGCCCTTGCGGCGGACCCGGCCCGGGGCCAAGACGCCTGGCTGGTCGGCGGCGAGGAATCCGGCGAGCTTTGGACCTGCACCCTCCGGACCCCGTGCCGGTCCCTGGGCGTCCTGCCAAAGCCCTTCGAGTTCGGCCTGGTGGCCGTGACCCCACTTCCCGGCGGCGGCCTGGCCTACATGATCCGCGCCTGGGATCCCCTGCGTGGCTCGCGCATCGCCCTCATCCTGAGGAAGGCTGACGGGAGCGAGATTGACCGCCTCGAGCTCGCCAGGCCCCTGCTGGTCGACAATTTCGAGGGTTTCGACGTCCTTCCGGGGAAGGACGGGGCCCTGCGATTCCTGCTGGTTTCGGACGACAACTTCTCGACCGAGCAGCGGACCCTGCTCCTGGCCTTCGACTGGAAGCCCTGAGGCCTCCGGCAGAGCCCGACGCCCGCGATCCGGAGAGGCAACTCATCCTCCCAGGCTGGGACAGCCAGAAACGAAAAGGGCCGCCCCTGAGGACGGCCCCTTCAAACCCGATCATAATTCCTCGCCTCAGGCGGCGACCTTGTCCGCAAGCTTGGCCTTCAGCTGGCGCTTGATCTTCAGGGCGCGGGGGGACAGGTCCTCATCCCGGGCCTTGACGAGAAAAGCGTCAAGGCCACCCCGGAAGTCCAGGGTGCGGAGCGCCGCATTGGTGATGCGCAGTTTGAAGTTCTGGCCGAGCAACTCCGACTGGAGGGTCACAGGGGCTAGGGCCGGCAGAAAGCGGCGCTTGGTCTTAACGTTCGAGTGGCTCACATTATGGCCGATCATCGGACCGATACCAGTGAGCTCGCAGCGGCGCGACATGGGTTTCTCATCCCGACAGAAAAAGGCACGGAGACCGTTGGGCCGCCGAGGGAGCGGCGATATAGGCCAAGCGCACAAGGAAGGTCAAGGCTGGGAAGACCGGTGGCGGGACTCATCTGCGACCCTGGGCCGGACGCGTCAGAACCCTGTGGACGAACATCGATTTTCAATTGTGGTTAACGGGCATTCTGATACTATCCCTAGTATAGAACAAAATCCGAATCTGCGGATGTCGCTGATTCGGTCATGATTCGTTTCGCCGCTGTTCGTAGTGCGGTGAGCCCCACGTTAATTCTTGTCCCTGACATTTGTACGCCGCCCACCCGAACCGGGACCCCGGGCGCTTGCGGGCGGACGATTCCCACCCCACCCTGAGACTATGAGCGAGCGTCCCGCTGGCCCCGCCCCCTCGCGTCTCGTGGCGGTTCTGGGCCCCACCAATACCGGGAAGACCCACCTGGCGGTGGAGCGGATGCTCGGCCACGCGTCGGGCATGATCGGGCTGCCCCTGCGGCTCCTGGCCCGGGAAATCTACGATCGTATCGTCAAGGCGCGTGGTGTCCGCTCCGTTGCCCTGATCACTGGCGAGGAGAAGATCATCCCGCCCCGGGCGGCCTATTTCGTCTGCACTGTGGAAGCCATGCCGCTCAGCCGGGAAGTCGAATTCCTGGCGATCGACGAGATCCAGCTGTGCGCCGACCCCGAGCGCGGTCACGTCTTCACCCACCGCCTGCTCCACGCCAGGGGCCGGTCCGAGACCATGCTGATGGGCTCCCTCTCCATGGCACCCCTGATCCGACGCCTGCTGCCAGAGGCCGAGATCGTCAGCCGGGAACGGTTCTCGACCCTGACCTACGCCGGATCGAAGAAGCTGACCCGCCTTCCCCGCCGGACGGCTATCGTCGCCTTCTCGGCAGACCAGGTCTACGCCATCGCCGAACTGATCCGCCGCCAGCGCGGCGGGGCCGCAGTTGTCATGGGATCCCTGTCCCCCCGCACCCGAAATGCCCAGGTGGCGCTCTACCAGTCCGGGGAGGTTGATTTCCTTGTGGCGACCGACGCGATCGGCATGGGCCTGAACATGGATGTCGACCATGTGGCCTTCGCCGGCCTCGGGAAGTTCGACGGAAAGCGCTCGCGGGCGCTGCATCCCCAGGAGGTCGGACAGATCGCCGGACGCGCAGGACGCTACCGAAAGGACGGAACCTTCGGGGTGACCGGCGACTGCGAGGAGCTGGACCCCGGCCGGGTCGCCCAGGTCGAATCCCACCGGTACGAGCCGGTGATCTCCGCAGAGTGGCGGAACCCCCGCCTGGACTTGTCCTCCCTGCCGGCCCTGCTGAGGTCCCTCGGTGAGACACCCGCTCGGGAGGGCCTGTCCCTCTCGGACGAGGCCCTGGACGAGATCACCCTCAGGCAGCTGGCCGCCGACCCCCGGGTCGCCGACCGGGGCCAAGACCGAGACGCCCTGCACCACCTCTGGGAGGTCTGCCAGACCCCCGACTTCCGGAAGTCCGGCTTCGAGGAGCATGTGCGGCTGGCCCGGGAGTTTTTCTTCTGGCTCTCCAGCCACGGTCGTCGCATCCCTGAGGACTGGATGTACGAGCAGTTCCGGCGACTGGACCGCACCGAGGGCGAGATCGACACCCTCCAGGCCCGGCTCGCCAACGTCCGGACCCTCGCCTACGTCGCCAACAGGCCCGGATGGCTCAAGGATCCCGCTGGATGGCAGGGACGGACCCGGGAACTCGAGGAACGACTTTCGGACACCCTGCACCAACAGCTGACGGCCCGGTTCGTCGACCGCAGGACCAGCGTGCTGATGCGATCCCTCCGGGCCTCCGGCGAGATCCTGGCGGGCGTCTCCGGGGATGGCGTGGTGACGGTTGAGGGACAGGTGGTGGGACGCCTGTCAGGCGTGGTCTTCACTCCGGAGATGGCGGCTTCCGCCCTTGAGGAGAAGGCCCTGAGGGCGGCGGCCAATTCCGCGGCTGGACCGGAGATCGCCCGGCGGCTGGGGCGGTTGGCCTCCGAGCCGGACGAGGCCTTCGCCCTCGACCCCCGCGGCGTGGTTCTCTGGCGAGGCGAGGCTGCAGCTTCGGTCCAGGGGGGCACGGTCTTCGCTCCAAGGGCCCGGCTTTTCGGAGACATGGGGCCAGCGCCGGTGCGTGAGCGGGCCCAGCGCCGCCTGGAGGCCTGGCTGGCCGCAGAGGCCCGGCGACGCCTCGCGCCCCTGGCCAGGCTGGATGAGGCGCTGCGCAGCGACCAGCTCCGCGGCCTCGCCCGGGGCCTGGCCTGGAGACTGGTCGAGGCTGGCGGCGTCCTGGACCGGGCCACTGTCCGGGAGGAGACCGCCGCACTCTCGCCAGCGGAGCGGCGAACCCTGCGCGGCCTTGGGGTCCGCCTGGGTGCCTTTTCCCTCTATCTTCCGGCCCTGGCCTCGGGAGAGGCTGCGGACCTTGTCCGGTCGGTGATCGCGCCAGCAAGCGCCTCACCCCAGGCCGGCCTTCGCCTCGGCGGACAGGCTGCGCCCCTGGCGCCAGTCCTGGCGGCGGCGGGCCTTCGGATGGCGGGCGACCTGGTGGTCGAGGTCGCACGGCTCGAGGATCTGGATGCCGCCCTCAGGGCTGCCGCCTGGACCGGTCGTGGCGTCGAGGTGGGCCCTGGGCTAGCCGCCGTCCTCGATGGGTCAGTCGAACACCTCCATCAGGTCCTGAGGGCCCTGGGATTCGCCCCCGCCGAACGCTTGACCCCCGGTTCCCCGAGCCTCTGGCGGCGACGCCGTCAGCCCGCTCCCGCCGCGCCTCCCGCCCTGCCTTCCGCCTCGCCCTTCTCGGCCCTGGCAGCCCTTCGGGCCCAGCCCCCGGCCGGGGCAGGACGGCGCCCACCCCGGCGCCGCAGGAATCCCGCCTCATGAGCGATGGCGGCTCGGTCCGCGCCGACGTCTGGCTCTGGCGGGCCCGGTTCTTCAAGTCCCGGAGCCTGGCGGCCCGGTTCGTCGAGGAAGGGCGCATCCGGCTCACCCGCGACGGCACCGAGAGCCGGATCGATAAGTCCTCGCGGCCCCTGAAGATCGGCGACGAGCTGGTCTTCGCCATGGGGGGGCGCCTCACGGCCGTGGCGGTGACAGGCCTTGGCGAACGCCGCGGCCCGGCCGTCGAGGCCCGCAAACTCTATGCTGCGATGGCAGACCGCGGCGCCGAAGTCTTGCCGCCGAAGCCGAGGGCACCTAGCGTCGGGTCCGGCTTCGGGGAGGACGCGCGATGATATCAAGGTCACTGGCCCCTTCGGCCTTCGCCCTCCTCTGGGGGCTTCTCCCGGCCGCCCAGGCCCTGGCCGCCGCCCCGCAGGTCGAAGACCGCCGGGTTGCGGGCCTGGCGGCACCCGCTGAGATTCGGGTCGACCATTGGGGTGTCCCGCACATCTATGCCCAGTCGGCGCGGGACGCCTTCTTTATCCAGGGCTACAACGCCGCGCGTGACCGGCTCTGGCAGATCGACCTTTGGCGGAAGCGCGGCCTGGGGCTTCTGGCGCGGGACTTCGGCCCCGACTTCCTGGAACAGGACAGGGCGGCACGGCTCTTCCTTTACCGGGGCGATATGAAGGCGGAGTGGGCTGCCTACGGCCAGGGTGCCCGGAGCGACACCGAAGCCTTCGTTGCCGGGATCAATGCCTATGTCGACGAGATCCGGTCGGGAAAGCGCACCCTGCCCCGGGAGTTCAGGATCGCCGGGACGGCCCCGGACATCTGGACCGCCGAGGACGTGGTACGCGTCCGCAGCCATGGACTGACCCGAAACGCTGGCATGGAAGCCACCCGGGCCCGGATCCTGTGCGCCGGCGGGCCGGGTGCCGACAGGTTGTTCAAGAAGCTGGAGCCAGACTGGACGACAAAGGTCCCCGATGGCCTCGATCCCTGCGACATCCCCGCAACCGTCCTGGACGACTACAACCTGGCGACCCGGGGCGTGAAGTTCGACGCCGCCCGGCGGCGGCTGGCGGCGGAAGCCCCGGCGCCGGAGTCCCAGGGCTCGAACAACTGGACGATCGCGCCGTCGCGCACGACCACCGGGCGTCCGATCCTGGCCAATGACCCGCACAGGGATCACGGACTGCCCTCCCTGCGCTATGTGGCCCACCTGGAAGCGCCCGGCCTGTCGGTGATCGGGGCAGGGGAACCTGCCCTGCCCGGCGTTTCCATCGGCCATAACCAAACCATCGCCTTCGGCCTGACCATCTTCTATGCCGACCAGGAAGACCTCTACGTCTACGAAACCTCCCCCGACGATCCTGACCTCTATCGGTACCGAGGCGGGTGGGCCCGGATGGAGACCGTCCGCGAGACCATCGAGGTGCGGGGCGGACCCGCGCGGCAGTTCGATCTGCGGTTCACCCGGCATGGCCCCGTCGTCCACACCGAGTCCGGCAGCCACAGGGCCTTCGCCCTGAGGTCGGTCTGGGCCGAGCCGGGCGCCAGCGCCTATTTCGGCTCGCTGGGCTACATGAACGCCAGGTCCTGGCCCGCCTTCAAGTCCGCCCTGGCGAACTGGGGAACGCCCAGCGAAAACCAAGTCTATGCCGATGTCGGGGGGCGGATCGGCTGGGTAGCCGCCGGCCGGGTCCCGGCGCGGCCAAACTGGGACGGGCTCCTCCCGGTCCCGGGGGACGGACGCTACGAGTGGAAGGGGTTCCTTTCCCAGGCCGAACTGCCGTCCAAGCTGAACCCGCCGGAGGGCTACATCGCCACCGCCAATGCGATGAACCTGCCGCCAGGCTATCCCGTCGCCAAGCGGAAGGTCGGGTTCGAGTGGTCGAACCCGTCGCGCCTGCAGAGGATCAACGAGGTCCTGGGATCCGACCGCCCCCTGAGCCTTGCCGACTCCCTGGCCCTGCAAACGGACCCCACGGACATTACGTCACGCAGGCTGATCCGGCTCCTGGCACCCCTCTCTTCCACAGACCCCCTGACCTCCAGCGCCCTGGACCTGCTGCGCAGGTGGGACGGCACGGCCCGGGCGGACAGCGCCGCGGCCGCGGTCTACCTCATCTGGACGGGCAAGCACCTCGGGCCCGCTGTGGTGGGCAGGGCGGCCCCGCCCCAGGTGAGGGAGCTGATCGGCGGCGGCGACCTGGCCGCAGTGATGGACCTGCTGGAGAGCCCCGGTGACGCGCTCGGCCCCGATCCTGAGGCCGCGCGGCGGGCGCTTCTGCTCGAGAGCCTGGGCGCGGCGGCCCGGGAGGCCCGGGACCGGATGGGACCTGATCCCTCGACCTGGGCCTGGGGCCGGCTTCACCAGGCGGCCTTCACGCATCTGCTCGCACCCCTGGCGACAGGCGCCGACCGCGAAGGCCTCAGCGTGGGCCCGGAGCCCATGGCCGGAACCTCCCTTTCCCCGCTGGCGGCCACCTGGCGACCTGATGACTTTCGGGTCACGGCCGGGGCGTCCTTCCGAATGGTGCTGGACGTGGGCGCCTGGGACGAGAGCCAATTCATCAATACGCCCGGCCAGTCGGGAGACGTTGACAGTCCCCACGCCCGCGACCTCTTCCAGACTTGGGTCAAGGGCGGATACGTGCCCCTGCTCTACAGCCGCAAGGCGGTGGAGGCGGCGACGGAGACGCTGATCCGGCTGACGCCTGGCCGCTGAAGCGTCCATGCCATTGACAACATCGGCCGGGGCCGCGAGAACCCGCGCCGGTAGCGACAAGAGCCCGGAGGCCAAGACGCGCAATGACCTACATCGTCATGGACTCGTGCATCAAATGTAAGTTCATGGACTGCGTAGAAGTGTGTCCGGTCGACTGCTTTTATGAGGGCGAGAACTTCCTGGTCATCAACCCCGACGAGTGCATCGACTGCGGCGTCTGCGAACCGGAATGCCCGGTCGACGCCATCAAGCCGGATACGGAGGACACCCCCGACGGCAAGTGGCTGCGGATCAATACGGATTACGCCAAGGTCTGGCCGAACATCACCCTGAAGGGCGAACCGCCGGAGAACGCAGCAGACTTCGAGCGCGAGACTGAAAAGTTCGAGAAGTACTTCAGCGAGAAGCCCGGCAAGGGTTCCTGAGCCCCCTTGGGGCGCAAGCCTTTCATCGATCTCAGTTTTGTGATACCTCTGCCCGAGTTCCGGAGGAGGCGTCCGCCGGGATGTCGTGTTCACAAGTCGTCGTTCGCCGTCGACCTGCGCCCATGGAGGGCGAGGGGTGTCCTAGACTGAGGCCATCGGAAACCGTCAGCTTCCAGGCTCGCATTTTTCGCGGGGCAGGAGACTTTTTCCGAAATTGCAGTTCGTGGGGCGCGGGCACGTCAGTACGCTAGGTGTTTGAAGGGATCAGAGAATGAGCAAAGACGATCTTCAGTTCTCAGTGGGCGATCACGTGGTCTATCCCGCGCATGGCGTGGGGCGGGTCCAGGGGATCGAGACCCAGGAAGTCGCCGGCTATTCCCTTGAAGTCTATGTCATCACCTTCGACCACGAAAAGATGACCCTGCGGGTTCCTACCGCCAAGGCCAAGGTGTCCGGCCTGCGGTCGCTCGCGGAAGGCAATGTGGTCAACCAGGCCCTGACCACGCTGAAGGGCCGGGCCCGCGTGAAGCGCACCATGTGGTCGCGCCGCGCCCAGGAATATGAAGCTAAGATCAATTCTGGCGACCTGATCTCGATCGCCGAGGTCGTGCGCGACCTGCACCGGGCCGAGAACCAGCCCGAACAGTCCTACTCGGAGCGCCAGCTTTACGAATCCGCTATCGACCGCATGGCCCGGGAGGTCGCCGCCATCGAAAGCATTGACCGGGACGCCGCCATCGGCATCCTCACCAAGAGCCTCACCAAGGTGGTTGTGACCGTATGAGACCCATAACCTAGCGGCGTAATCGTATAACTTCATACAGTCTATCGACTGCAGTCGGTCTAAGGCAATCGGGGCGGCTGCCATGAGACACCCGTTTGAATCGACCGGAGATAGCCATGAAATTCCTGCGCGCAGCCCTGCCGGCCCTGTCCGTGATCCTGGCGGCGGGTGCCGCCCAGGCGGCTGACGACTGGGAGTTTTCTGTCTCCCCGTTCGTTTGGGGACCAGGGATCGTCGGCGACGGCCAGGTCCCGCCTGACGGGCCGTCGGCGGACATCGACATCACCTTCAAGGATATCCTGAGCCACATTACCGGCGCCTTCATGGGCACGGCGGAAGCCCGCTATGGACGTTTCGGAGTCCTCGGCGACGCCGCGTTTGTGAAGTTCACCGTCAAGCCAGACGTGGAACTGGGCGGGACTCCCGTGATCAACAGCAAGGTCGCTGTCTCGACGAACGCCACAACCATTGCCGGCTTTGGTCGTGTCTATGAGTCCGACCGCGGATCCATCGACCTCCTGGCGGGGGCCCGCTACAGCGACTTCAAGCTCAAGGCGGGCATCAGCCAGCCCGGGCAGCCGGGGAAAACCTCCGAGAACGAGATCAACAACTGGCAGCCCATGATCGGCATCCGCGGCGATGTCCGGTCCGGTGAGCACTGGACCCTGGCGGCCTACGGCGACTATGCGGGCCTTGGGGACGGAAACTTGAAGACCTGGCAGGCCCAGGCCACCGCCAGCTACGGCTTTAACGAGCACTCGAGCCTGTATGGCGGGGTCCGGGTCTACAATCTCGAAGTTCGCGGCCGGAAGGTGGACTCCAACCTGACCATGGCCGGCCCGATCTTCGGATACCGCTACACGTTCTGATCCGGCGGGGGCTTCAGCCCCCCGCCTTGTCGCCGGTCCGGTAATCGCCAAAGGCGGAGTCCCGGGTATTTAGCGCCTTGGTCACGCCCTGTCTCAGCTCTGCCATGTAGGTGCGGCTCGCGGGGGTGTGCCAGCCGAGGGCGTGCAGGTCGGTCCCAGCCCGGATGCCGGCGCGCATCCCCATGGCCTCCATCTGCCGGTGGACAAGGCGCTTGTTCAGCTGGGCGAGCTCCGGGTCGACCATGGCTATGCGCTGGGCCATGGCCAGGACCTCGCCTTCGAGGTCATCAGCCTTGAAGGCCCGATTGGCGAAGCCGAGGCGAACGGCCTCGAGCCCGTCGAAGGCGTCGCCGGTGAGCATGAGCTCCATGGCGGCCCGCATGCCCACGATCCAGGCATGATACTGGTTATCCGGCGGACTCATGGTGCGGACGGCGGGATAGCCGATCTTCGCATCCTCGGCCACGTAGACGAGGTCGCAGGCAACGGCCAGTTCGGACCCGCCCGCAAGGCACCAGCCATGCACCTGGGCGATGATGGGCTTGGCCATGTCCCACATGCGGAAACAACCCTCGACCACATGACGCGCCCACTGGCCCTGGCCGCCGGCGGTGTGAAAAGGCAGGGCCCCCACCCCGGCAAGGTCATAGCCGGAGGAAAAGCAGGGACCCGCGCCGCGCAGGATGATCACCCGCACCTCCGGGTCCTGGTCGGCGGCCTCCAGGGCGGCGAAGAGCTCTCCGCGCAGGGCGTTGGAAAGGGCGTTGCGCTTCTCGGGCCTGTTCAGGGTCAGGCGACGGACATGGGGGGCCGGTTCGTCGGCCAGAATCAGGGTTGGGTCGCTCATCTTGGGTCCTCCCGCTTTCGACCGAGCCTGTTCCCTTCAGACGGAGCGTCTGAAGGGAACAGGCTCTAAGTCAAAAAGTTAGATCCTGTTTGGATCCGATAACCGGTTCCCACTTATCGGAACAGGATCGAGACTAGGCGGGAGACGCCTGTCCCCACAAGCGCCAGTGATTAACGCCGGGTCCGGCTTGACGCCGGACGGCGCGGCCCTGCTAATCACACGCAACAAGAGGAGACACAGGATGAAACTCTACAATTCAGTCGGGCCCAACCCGCACGTGGTTCGCATGTTCATCGCCGAGAAGGGCATGGACGTCCCGAGGCAGGAGGTCGATCTGATGGGCGGAGAGAACCGCCGGCCGCCCTTCAACTCAACGGTCAATGTGTCCGGCCAGCTGCCGGCGCTTGAGCTGGACAACGGCCAGACAATCTCCGAGATCACGGCGATCTGCGAGTACCTTGAGGAGGTGGGCAAGGGCCCCGCCCTGATCGGATCCACCCCGGAGGAACGCGCCGAAACCCGCATGTGGGTTCGCCGGATCGACCTCAATATCTGCGAGCCCATGGCCAACGGCTTCCGCGCCGCAGAGGGCCGGGCCCTGTTCGCCAACCGGATCAAGCTGGTCGGCGCGGACGGCGCAAAGGAACTCAAGGACATTGCCCGCGACCGGCTGATCTGGCTGGACGGCCTGCTGGCCGGGCGCACATGGGTGGCGGGAGATCGCTTCACCCTCGCAGATATCCTGCTGTTCGCCTTTCTCGCCTTCGGCGCTCAGGTCGGCCAGCCCATTCCAGGCGAAGCTGGAAACGTCCTCGCCTGGTTCGAGCGCACCAAGGCCCGGCCCAGCGCCGCGGCCTGAGGCCGGTCAGTCGGCCCCTCCCGCGGCTGCTGCCGCGGTGAGGGTCGCCGGCGGACCGCGGTCCAGCTCCTCCCGAAGGCGGTCGCGGTCCAGGTCGCCTTCCCAACTTGCGATCACGAGGGTGGCGACGCCATTGCCCACCAGGTTGGTGAGGGCCCGGCATTCGCTCATGAAGCGGTCGACCCCCACGAGCAGGGCCAGGCCCGCGATCGGGATGTCCGGGATCACCGCCAGGGTCGCCGCCAGGGTGATGAACCCCGCGCCCGTCACCCCGCTCGCCCCCTTCGAGGTCAGCATGGCCACTCCCAGCAGGGTCAACTCCTGGCCCAGGGTGATGGGAATGTTCATCGCCTGGGCAAGGAACAGCGTGGCCAGGGTCATGTAGATGTTGGTGCCGTCGAGATTGAAGCTGTAGCCCATTGGGATCACGAGGCCCGTCGTCGTCTTGCCCGCGCCCAGCTGCTGGAGCTTCTGCATCATCTGCGGCAGGACCGACTCCGAGGACGAGGTCCCCAGCACGATCAGCAGCTCCTCGCGGATGTAGCGCAGGTACTTCAGGATCGAGAAGCCGGCCAGGGCGGCGATACTGCCCAGGACCACCAGGACGAAGATCAGGGAAGTTGCGTAGAAGGTCGCCACGAGGGCACCCAGTTTGACGAGCGCCGCGATGCCGAACTTGCCGATGGTGAAACCCATGGCCCCGAAGGCGCCAATGGGGGCGAATTTCACCACCAGCTGGATGATTCCGAAGAAGAGGTGGGAGACGGAGTCGAAGACATCAGCGGCCTGCCGGCCAAAGTCGCCCAGCCGGGTGCAGGCGATCCCGGTCAGGATGGCGATCAGCAGGACCTGGAGGAGATTGCCCTCGGCAAAGGCCCCGAAGAAGGCCTCGGGGATCACTGCAAGGAGGGACTCCGAAAGGGTCGCCCCGTGCGAAGCCTTCTCAACGTAGCCAGCGGCGATCGACGGATCGAGAGCGGCAGGATCGACGTTGAAGCCGGCCCCCGGCTTCACAAGGCGGCCGACGACCAGGCCGACAGCGAGGGCCAGGGTTGAGACCACCTCGAAATAGACCAGGGTCCGAAGGCCCAGCCGGCCAAACGCCTTCATGTCGCTCATGCGGGCGATGCCCGCTGCGACTGTGCAGAAGATCACCGGCGCAATGACCATCTTGATCAGCCGGACGAAGGCGTCCCCGAGGGGCTTGAGGGCCACGCCGGTCTCGGGCCAGACATAGCCAACGAGGATGCCCAGGGCGATGCCCGCCAGGACCTGGACATAGAGGAGGCGGAAACTCCGAAGAAGCATCATGTACGGGCTCGACTCCGGGGGCTCCAAGCCCATCAACGGGGCTGGCGGGATACTGGTGCGGGCGGTCGGGGTCGAACCGACACTCCTTTCGGAACCGGATTTTGAGTCCGGCGCGTCTGCCAATTCCGCCACGCCCGCATCTGAGTTGAGGTGATATCCCCTCGCCGGGAGGCCTGCATCCGTTTTCTGACGGGCTTGCGTATTGCGCCGACTGGGGCCAGATGAAAACCATTCGCAGTTTCTTGCCGCCGGAGCCTCCCCCGCATGTCCAGTGACGCCCTGAGGGGGGATCCGGAATCCGCCGTCAGGCTCGGAGATGTGCAGCCGGGATTCCGTGGGATCATCGTGGCGGTTCGCCGTCCCTTGGGCGCGGCCCCGGGAGCGACGGATCCCGAGGAGCTGGAACTTCGCCTGCTGGAATTCGGCTTTGTGGAGGGTGCCCAGGTCGAGGTCCTGCACGAGGGACCGATCGGCGGGGATCCGATCGCCGTCCGGGTCGACGATATGCGTGTGGCCCTGCGCCGGAGCGAGGCCATGAACGTGATTCTCGCCGAGGCTTCGGCGTGAACCTGTCCACCATCCCGACGGTCGCGCTTGTCGGTAATCCGAACTGCGGCAAGACTGCCCTGTTCAATGCCCTTACCGGCAGTCGCCAGAAGGTCGCCAACTATGCGGGGGTGACCGTCGAGAAGAAGGAAGGCCTCGCGGAACTGCCTGATGGCCGTCGTCTGCGGATCGTGGACCTGCCGGGCACCTATTCCCTGAGGGCGCGGTCGCCGGACGAGGTGGTCACCCGGGACGCCGTCCTCGGACGACTGCCCGGGGAGCCCGCGCCGGACGTGATCCTCTGCGTCGCCGACGCCACCAATCTGGGGTTGGTCCTCAGGCTCGCCCTCGAGCTCAAGACGACGGGGCGGCCCGTGGTCTTCGTGCTCAACATGATCGATATCGCCGAGCGTCAGGGCATAGAGATCGACGTCGACGCCCTGTCCAGGGCGCTTGGAGCCCCGGTGACGGCCACGGTCGCCACGCGCCGGCGGGGCCTGGACAGCCTCCTAGAGATCGCCGCCGCCCAGGCGGCGGGCGCATCCGCCCCCGGTCCTGACCTGTGGCACGAGCCTTTGGCGACGGACGTCCGCAACGCGCATCGCGCGGCCCGGGACCTCATGCGCACCGCCGTGAGGCCGCCAAGCCGCCCTGATACCCTGACCGGACGGCTGGACGGGGTGCTCCTCCATCCGGTGGCGGGCGTACTGATCCTGCTCGGCCTGCTGTTCCTCATGTTCCAGGCGGTCTTCGCCTGGGCAGCCCCGTTGCAGGACCTCATCGAAGCCGGGTTCGCAGCCCTTGGCACGGCCGCGACAGCCGGACTTCCGCCCGGATGGATGCACGGGCTTGTCGTCGATGGACTGATCGCCGGCGTCGGCTCCGTCCTGGTCTTCCTGCCCCAGATCCTGGTCCTCTTTGTCTTCATCCTGCTGCTTGAGGATTCTGGCTACATGGCTCGGGCCGCATTCCTGATGGACCGGATCATGGGCGGCGCCGGACTGCATGGACGGGCCTTCATCCCGCTGCTGTCGAGCTTCGCCTGCGCGGTGCCGGGCATCATGTCGACGCGGGTGATCGATAACCGGCGGGACCGTCTGACCACCATCCTCACGGCACCGCTGATGACCTGTTCGGCGCGGATTCCCGTCTACACCCTGATCATCGGCGCCCTGATCCCGGACCGGATGGTCGGAGGCGTCCTTAGCCTGCAGGGGCTGGTGATGTTCGGTCTTTACGCCGCCGGAATCCTGTCCGCCCTGGCTGTGGCATTCGTGATCCGCAAGGTGTTGTGGCGGGGCGGCAGCGAGCCCTTCATGATGCAGCTGCCCGACTACAAGGTCCCTGACCCGGTCAATCTCCTCAGGAACCTTGGCCAGAAGGCCTGGGCCTTCATCAGCCGGGCCGGACGCATCATCCTGCCCCTGATGGTGCTCGTCTGGGCACTCTCCATATGGCCGTCAGCTCCGGAAGGTGCTGAAGGGCCCGCCATAGCCTATAGCGCCGCAGGGCGGATTGGTCATTGGCTGGAGCCCATCTTCGCCCCCATCGGTTTCAGCTGGGAGATGGTGGTCGCCCTGATCCCCGGCATGGCCGCACGTGAGGTGGCGGTCGCCGCCCTGGGCGCCATCTATGCGGTGGGGGGCGCGCAGGGCGACCTCGCGGGTATCCTGTCCCGACAGTGGCCGCTGGCCTCGGGGCTGGCCTTCCTGGCCTGGTATGTCTTTGCGCCCCAGTGTGTGGCGACCCTGGCCGTCGTCCGGCGCGAGACCGGGGGATGGGTCTGGCCGGGGATCATGTTCGCCTACATGCTGGCCCTCGCCTACCTCGCCGCCCTCATTGTCTACCGTGTTGCCATCGCCTTCGGGCTGAGCTGAGGAGCCAGGGAATGTTGCGACGCCTCTATGCTCGGGTCCTGTCCCTCGCCGCCTCCCCCAAGGCGCCCTGGGCCCTGGCCGCGGTGTCCTTCGCCGAGAGTTCATTTTTTCCCATCCCGCCGGACGTCATGCTGGCCCCCATGGTCCTGGCCCGGCGCGACCGTGCCTTTGTCTATGCGGGTATCTGCACGGCCGCTTCTGTCGCAGGAGGCGTCCTGGGCTATGCGATCGGCTATTTCCTGGAACCCCTTGGCCTGGCCCTTCTCAAGCTGATGGGACATGCCGAGGGGCGCGAGGCCTTCCAGGCCTGGTTCTCGAAGTGGGGGCTGGCAGTCATCCTGATCAAGGGCCTCACACCGATCCCCTACAAGCTGGTCACCATCGCCTCCGGGCTGGCGCATTTCTCCTTCGTCACCTTCCTGTGGGCCTCGGTGGTAACCCGCGGGGCCCGCTTCTTCCTGACTGCAGCCATACTTAAGTCCTATGGGCCGGCCCTCCTGGCCGAGTTCGAGCGGCGGATGGGGTGGTATGTCCTGGCGGGTGGAGGGCTGCTGGTCGCCCTCTGGGGGCTTTGGAAACTCCTGGGCTGACACCCTTGGTGGAGCGCAGGTTTTGGGGGATAAGTCGCCACATGAGCACCGCATCCGCAGGACTTTCCGGGCGACTTGCGGCGGCATGGATTCCTGTCGCCCTGGCGGCAAGCCTTGCCATGCTGGCGACAGCGCACGCCTTCGAGCGTTTCGGCGGCTACGCGCCCTGCCTGCTCTGCCTCAAGCAACGCGAAGTCTACTGGGTTGCGGCGGGGATGGCCCTGGTCGCATTCGCCGGGATGCGCTCGCCCGCGCTCCGTGCCCTGCGCCCCTGGATGGGGTTGGCGCTTGGGCTTGTCTTCCTCTTCGGGGCAGGGCTAGCGGCCTTCCATGCTGGCGTGGAGTGGAAGTGGTGGCCGGGTCCGGCGGCCTGCGCAGCGGGCGGCGGTTCAGTCGCAGGACTGGACATGGGGGGTCTGATCGACGGAAGCCTGAAGGTCCGGGAACCCGCCTGCGACAATGCGGCCTGGCGGTTGGCCGGGCTCTCGATGGCGGGCTGGAATGCCGTGATGTCCCTGGGCCTGGCGACGGCAGGGGTTGCGGCCTGGCGGTTTGGCAGGGGCCGCGCATGACCCGCCCTCCCCTTCGTCCAGGCGCGGGCGCCGGCGCAGCCCGGCTCGCGGAAATCCTGCGGGTGGACCACGCTGGAGAGCTGGGGGCCGTCCACATCTACCGTGGCCAGAGGGCTGTGCTTGGCCAGGCGCCCGGCAGGGAGAGGATCGCCGGCCAGCTTGAGGAGATGGAGGGGCACGAGGCGCGCCACCTCGCCCGCTTTGAAAGCCTACTAGCCGAGCGCCGCGTGCGGCCGACCCTGATGACTCCCTTCTGGCGCCTTGCCGGCTTCACCCTCGGCGCGGGCACCGCCCTGATGGGCGAGAAGGCAGTTCACGCCTGCACCGTGGCCGTGGAGACTGTGATTGGCGAGCATTACGCCGCCCAGGTAGAGGAGCTGTCGATCCGCGAGCCGGAGCTTGCAAAGGAGCTTTCGGGCTTTCGGGACGAGGAACTGGCGCATCGCGAGATCGCCATCGAGGAGGGCGCCCGGGAAGCCAGGGCCTATCCCATCCTTGCCGCAGTGATCCGGATGGGATGCCGGACAGCGATCCGAATCAGCGAGAAGCTCTAGGTCCCCTTTTGGCCGTCTTCGCCGACCGAACGCATTCCCCGTCCGGAGCTCAGGGCTCCAGTTCCGCGTCCCAGTACAGATAGTCCATCCAGGACTGGTGTAGGTAGTTGGGCGGAAACCGGCGCCCGCCCTCCTGGAGCTCCCAGGCCTTGGGCGGGGCAGGACGCCGCATGAGGACCATCCTGGCTTCGGCGGGCGTCCGTCCGCCCTTGGCAAGGTTGCATCGCGAACAGGCCGTGGCGATGTTGGTCCAGCTCGTCCGGCCGCCCTGGGACCGGGGGATCACGTGGTCAAAGGTCAGGTCCTCTCGGCGTCCGCAGTACAGACAGGCGAAACCGTCCCGAAGAAAGACGTTGAAGCGGGTGAAGGCGGGGGTTCGATCCTGGGGAACATAGTCCCTGAGGGACACGACCGACGGCAGCTTCATGGCGAAACTAGGGGACCGGACCTCCTGGTCATAGGTGGAGAGCACGTCGACGCGGTCGAGGAACACAGCCTTGACGACATCCTGCCAGGCCCAGAGCGAAAGGGGGTAGTAGCTGAGGGGCCTGAAATCCGCGTTCAGGACGAGGGCCGGACATCCCGACGGAGGATGCTCAAGCACCTTCACGGCCAGACACTCCCTTGACTGGAGCCCATCAGGGTCTCGCTTCAGGCCTGTTGAAGTCCTGCCTCCATCAGCTCGAGCGGCGCTTTCTTCTCATCTGGACGCGATTCTTCCCTCAATAACCAGTGACAGTTTGGCGAAAAAGGGGCCCCAAAAGAGGCCCCAAACGGGGCCCCAAGGGGGATGAGTCTAGGAAGATCCCGGGATCAGGGAAGGAAGAGCATGGCGTTTCCCACCGCAGCCACCAGGCCCAGGGTGAGCAGGAAGGCGGGCGCGATGCGGTCGGCGAGGGTCTCGAAAAGAGCAGCGAAACGGAGAGGGGAGAACATTTGGACACACCTTGAGTTGGACACCCCCGGGGAGCGGGGAAATCAATTTGAACACCGATAAGATACGGCGTATCTAAACAATGTAAAGTTATAATTTGGATAGGTTCTGCCTCGCCTCAAACGCGGGGTAGCAAGACAAAAAAGGGGGCCCGCAGGCCCCCCCCTCTTAGGTCACCGAAGCGATCCGGCTCAGCCGATCAGGAGACCCACGGAAGCCACCGTGACGGCCAGGCCAAGCGCCAGGAGGAAGGCCGGGGTCAACCGGTCAATGAGACGTTCGAAATCAACAAGAGACATGACACACACCTTGAAGTTAGCGCCCCTGAAGCTTGGGGCTGTTTTATGCAGCTTGGAGCTATTTTATGCTGCACCTGCGAGATGGTGCTTATCTGATCGTTGTCAAGATTGGCTTGCTCCGCTTTTTGATCCCCATTACTGATATTTCATGAAACCCGCCCGCGTTGCCGAGCCTCGCCCCTACCATCACGGCGACCTGCGCCGAGCCCTTGTTGAGGCCGGGCGGCGTCTGCTGGAGGCCGAGAGCGGCTCCGACATCTCCCTGAGGGCCGTCGCCAGGGAAGCGGGCGTCAGTCCAGCCGCGCCCTATCACCACTTCCGGGATAAGAGCGAACTCCTCGACGCCCTCGCCATGGAGGGCTGGGACCAGCTCGCGGACCAGATGCGTGCGGACCTGGCCCCGACGGAACCGGGGCAGGACCGGCTCGTAGCCCTGGGCATAGCCTATGTCCGGTTTTCGCGTGAGAACCCGGCCATCTACCGTGTCATGTTCGACTGCAGCCAGAACCACGAGGCCATGCCCTCCAAGCTTCGCGAGGAAGGCGCCTATCGCCTGGTCCGCGACGCCCTGATCGAGTCCGGGCTCGACCCCTCCGACGAGATGGGACTGGAACTTGCCAGCACCGCCGTCTGGTGCGCTGCCCACGGGGTGGCGGAAATGGTCGGGTTCCGGGAGTTTTCACCGCTGAAGGCCCACCTGGGCGGCGAGGAGGCCTTCCTGCGGGCCCTGCTGAGCCGGCTCACCCTGTTCACTGCGGAGCGGGAGCGCCCTGCGGGGTGAGCCCGCCAGTCTTCAGGTTTGCCCCGTCGCCAACCGGCCACCTTCACAGGGGGCATGCCTATTCCGCCCTGACGACATGGCGGGCGGCGCAGGCTGCGGACGGGCGGTTTCGTCTCAGGATCGAGGACATCGACCGAACCCGGAGCCGTCCGGAATTCGAGCGCGCCATCCTTGAGGACCTGGCCTGGCTGGGGATCGACTGGGAGCCGCCCCACCTCCTTCAGTCGAACCGCGGGCCAGCCTACGGCGAAGCCCTGGACCGTCTTGAAGCGCAGGGTCTCATCTACCGGTGCTTCCGAACGCGCAGGGAGGTGGCGGAGGCCATGACCCAAGCGCCCCATGGGCCCGAACCCGCCTATTTCGGCGAACGCCTTGCCGGGGCCGAGGAAAGCCGACGCCTCGGCGACAGCCAACCCTTCGCCTGGCGACTGGACATCCGGGAGGCCAGTCGGCTCGCGGGTCAGCTCGCCTTTACCGAGTCCGGGTCCGGGCCCGGAGGTGAGCAGGGCCGCATCCCGGTGGACCCTGCCTTGACGGGGGACATCGTCCTGGCGCGCAAGGATATCGGTGTCGCCTACCACCTGGCCGTCGTCGTGGACGACGCCTTCCAGGAAGTGACCCACGTCGTGAGGGGCTGCGACCTGTTCGCGGCCACGTCGGTCCAGAGGCTCCTCCAGGCCCAGCTCGGCCTTCCCGAGCCAATTTACCGGCATCATCGCCTGCTGGTCGGGCCCGATGGAAAGCGCTACGCCAAGCGGAATCGGTCGGAGACCCTCCAGGCCATCCGGGAACGGGGCGTCTCGGCCCAGCAACTGATTGCGGAGCTGGAACTTGACTGACGTCGCCGAGGCCGGAGCCGCCGAACGCCGGACTGCGCTGATCGTGCTGCTGGCCGGCGCCTGCATCATCGGCCTTGCCCCGATCCTCGTGCGTCTGGCGGACTCAGGACCGGCGGCGATCGGCTTTTGGCGGATGGTCTTCGCCCTCCCCCTGCTGTTTCTGTTGGCCCAGCGGGAGAGCGGCGGCGTCGGTCGCGCCGGGCCCGTCCTGCTCCTGGCGGGGGGAGCCTTCGCCCTGGACCTGGCCTTCTGGCACTACGGCATCGCCCTGACTTCCGTGGCCAAGGCCACCATCCTGTCCAACCTCACCCCCGTAATCGTGACCGGCGTCGCCTGGCTGGTCTTCCGCGAGCGGATCCGGCCCTTGTTCCTGGCGGCGGTGGTGCTGGCGGTCGGCGGCGCCTGCATTATGACCCTGGCCCGTGACCCCGGCCTTCCCGGAGCCAACCCTGCCCTGGGCGACGCCTATTCCGCCATGACAGCAGTCTGGTACGCCCTGTATTTCCTGGCGGTGCAGAGGGCGCGACGGACACGGGGAGCGGCCCAGGTCATGTTCTGGTCCAGCCTCACGGCAGCCCCCCTCCTGACTGCCGCCTCGGGGCTGCTGGGCGAACGCTTCATGCCGGCGACGCCCGGGGGCTGGGCGGCCTGCATTGCCCTTGGCGTCATGCACGTGACAGGACAGGGATCCATCGCCTGGGCTCTCGGCCGCCTGCCCGCCTCGGTCACGTCAGTGGTGGTGCTTGTCCAGCCGGTAGTGGCGGCGATCCTGGGCTGGGTCCTGTTCGGCGAGGTCTTCGGCCCCGGCCAGATGCTGGGCGGCGTCATAGCCCTGGCAGGCGTCATCCTCGCCCAGAGGGCCGCACGACCCACCGATCAGCCGGGCTGAAGGTCCCAGGCCCGCCGGGCGGTCTCGATGTCGGTCAGGAGGCCTTCAAAGGCGGTCCAGTCGTCGTGCTGGGCGATGTCGTCCCAGACCGCCTCGATCTGGTCTACGAGAAGCTCCACAGGCTCGGCGCGGCTGAACAGCGGGTGGCCAAGCCGGTCAGAACGGTCCTGGGTGGACTCCTCGACCTCACGCCGGAAGTCCGCGAACCCCTCGCCGCGATACAGGTCGCCGCGAATCCCGGAGAGGGCCCGGCCAGCGTCGCCGCAGAACCAGTCGAAGAAGAAGGGCTCCCAACGCAGTTCGGAGCCGGCTGAACCCAGGGCCCGGAAGGCCGCTCCCACAAGCCGGGAATCGGCTTCGGGGTCTCTGGAGGCCAGGCCCAGCCGACAGAGCATGGCCGCGGTCAGGCCCGCCCGGTAGCGATCACCGAACCCGTTCAGGACATCGATCAGGTCGGCTTCCGGCGCTCCAGCCCCGGCGAGAGCCCCAGCCAGTTGCTGGAGGTTCCAGAACACCGCCTCCGGCTGGCGACCGAAGCTGTAGAGCCCGGAGTGGTCAAAGTAGGCGGCGACGAAGTTCGGGTCGTTATGAGGCAGGAACCTGTAGGGACCGTAGTCGAAGCTCTCACCGGTGACGTTCATGTTGTCGGTGTTCAGGACACCGTGGACGAAGCCGGCAGCCATCCAGGCGCCCGTCAGGCGAGCCGCCCCGGCGCAGGCTTCCTCCAGGAGGGCTACGCCTGGATCGGCCGCACCGACCCTGTGAGGGAAGTAGTGCTCGAGTGTATAAGCGGTGAGCCGCTGGACGAGGTCTGGCCTGCCCAGGGTGGCGGGTCGCTGGAAGGTCCCGAACCGGATGTGGCTATGGCTCAGCCGGACCAGGACAGCGGACCGGGTCGGGCTGGGTTCGTCCTGGCGCAGAAGGGATTCCCCGGTTTCCACCAGGGACAGGGCCCGAGAGGTGGGAACCCCCAGGGCCTCCAGCATGGCCGCGGCGAGGACCTCGCGCACGCCGCCCTTCAGGGTGAGCCTGCCGTCACCGCGCCGGGACCAGGGCGTGACGCCGGACCCCTTGGTCCCGAGATCGAGCAGTCGGCCCGATCCGGCCTCGCGCAACTGGGCGAAGGTGAAGCCCCGACCGTCGCCAAGGTCAGGGTTGTAAACCCGGAACTGGTGGCCATGGTACCTCTGCGCCAGCGGCGGATCCAGGTTATCGGGAAGCGGCGCAAAACGTCCGAAATGGTGAGTCCACTCGTCGTCGGCCAGGCCCGCGAGCCCCACTGTCTCCGCTGCACGGTCGTTCCGGAACCGCAGGCGGGCCATCGGGAAGTCTGCGGCCTGGACCGGATCGACGAAGTCCGCGCCCAGTGTCTGGAGACGGGGATCGGACCGGTAGACGGAAGAGAACGGCATGGGGCGGACATGGCCGCCGGCGTGCGCAGACGCAAGCCCTGATCCTTGCCAATCGCCGCTGGCGTGATATCCGACGGTCATGGCCCGCAAGACAACTCTCGAATTCCTCAGGACCGAAGCTGGCTCCGGCGTCGTCCTGGCCCTGGCCGCCACCCTGGCGATCATTCTCGCCAACTCGCCCTGGGCGGCAGGCTATTTCAGCCTGATCAAGCATCCCCTCACCTTCCAGGCGGGGGACATCGAAGTCACCAAGCCCGTCCTGAAGTGGATCAAGGATGGCCTGATGACGATCTTCTTCTTCGTCGTGGGGCTGGAGATCAAATACGAGGTCCTGCGCGGGGAATTGTCCAATCCCCGGAAGCTCGCCCTTCCTGTCCTGGGTGCCGTGGGCGGCATGGTGGTGCCGGCGTTGATCTACCTGGCCCTCAACGGGGGTCCGGGCGGGGCGGTGGATGGCTGGCCCGTGCCGGTAGCGACCGACATCGCCTTTGCCTTGGCAGCCCTCGCCATTGCCGGCCCCCGCCTCCCGCTCTCGCTCCGGACCTTCCTCCTGACCCTGGCGATTGCCGATGACCTGGGCGCAGTGGTCCTGATCGCGACCCTCTTCACTGACCATATCGATCTTGTGGCCCTGGCAGGTGCAGGCGTGATGCTGGCGCTGATGGTGCTGGCGGCCCGGTGGCAACGGGCACCCTACGCCGTCTTTGCAATCCTGACCTTCGGGGTCTGGGCCTTCACCCTGGAGAGTGGCGTCAATCCCTCCATCGCCGGGGTCGTGGCGGCGATGGCGATTCCGATCGATCCCCGCAGGCCGGGAGAGACGGGCATGCTGAAGACCATGATGCAGTCCCTGCACCCATACGTCGCCTATGGCGTCATGCCGATCTTCGCCTTTGCCGCAGCAGGCTTCTCCTTTTCCGAACTCTCTGCTGAGAACCTGTTCAGCCCCGTGGCCCTGGGCGTCGCGGCCGGGCTCTTCGTTGGCAAGCAGATCGGCGTGCTCGGCGCCTCCGCTGTGGCGATCCGCCTGGGCCTGGCGCGTAGGCCCACGGACGCCTCCTGGCTGGAGCTCTACGGCTGCGCCGTCCTGTGTGGGGTCGGGTTCACCATGAGCCTGTTCATCGGTGCCCTGGCTTTCGACGCAGACAATCCGACCGCCCAGAGCGCGGTGCGCCTGGGCGTAATCGGCGGCTCGATTCTGGCCGCTGCCCTTGGAATGGCGGCGCTCGCCTGGAGCCAGGTCCAGCGGGACCGCTCAGGCACTGCAGTGGATCCGCAGCCAGCGACCCATCACTAATCCAGTCGCCGGGACTGGCCTTGGCCGGGATCAGGCGAAGGCGGCCTTCATGGCTTCGGCCGCCTCACGTGCGGCAGGCTCCACCGCCGGCGAGACATCGCCCATGACGAAGAAGTCGTGCAGCAGGTCCGGATAATGGACATGTCGGACTGGCACGCCCGCCGCCTCCAGCCGCAGGGCGTAGTCCCGGCCCTCATCCTGCAAAGGATCATAGCCGGCCGTGACGACATAGGCGGCAGGCGTCGCCGAGACGTCTACGCTTGAGCCCAGGATCACCCGGTCGATCTGCGGATGGCCGTCGGCGGCCAGGCACTTCACGAACCAGTCGATCGCCGCCCGGGTCAGCAGGGGCCCATCCAGACGGCGACGGGACTCGGTTTCCACCTCAGGGCAGATGTAGGGATAGAGCAGCATCTGGAAGACCAGGTGCCGCTTCGTGTCCGCCTTCAGGTCGATGGCGACGGAAGCGGCGAGATTGCCGCCCGCCGAGCAGCCGCCCACACCGATGCGAGCGGGATCGAAGCCGATCGCTGCAGCATGGTCGAAGGCCCACCGGGTTGCAGCCAGGCAATCGTCATGGCTCGCAGGAAAAGGGTTCTCAGGCGTAAGGCGGTAGTCGATGGCCAGCACCCGGCAACCAGAATAGGCGGCGAGGCGCCGGCAGTGGCCGTCATGGGACTCGAGGTTGCCGATGGCGAAGCCGCCGCCGTGGAAATAGACAAGCCCGGGCGTGGTCGCCGCAGCGCCCGCAGGGGTGTAGAGCCGGGCGCCCACGGGGCCTGCACCGCCGTCGACCTGGAGGTCGCGGATCGCCACCTCCTTCGGTGCCTGGGTGTTCTGGCTCGTACGCTGCATTGTGTAGCCGCCGCGGACCAATTCGGGCGGCAGGCTGTCGAGGGGCGGTGCCACCTGGCCAGCGGCGGCCGCGGCCTCGGCGTCGAGCATGGCCTTGAAGTGCGGATCCATTGGGCGAACTCCTGTTGGCGTCTGGTGGGTCAGCCGACCCGGCGCTCGCGGCCCCGCCAATAGGGCTCGCGAAGCTCCCGCCGCAGGACCTTTCCAGAAGGATTGCGCGGCAGGACGTCGATGAAATCGATGGTCTTAGGGGTCTTGTAGCCGGCAATCAGGGTCCGGCTGTGGGCGATGATGCTCTCGGGGTCCGGGTCGGCGCCTGGCCGAAGGACGACCATGGCCTTGACCGCCTCGCCCCAGCGGTCGTCCGGCACCCCGATCACGGCGGCGTCGGCGACGGAAGGGTGGGACATCAGGGCGTTTTCGACCTCGGCGGGATAGATGTTCTCGCCGCCGGAAACGATCATGTCCTTCACCCGGTCATGGATGAAGAGATAGCCATCGGCGTCGAAGAACCCGGCGTCGCCCGACCGGAACCAGCCCTCAGCGTCGATGGACTGGGCGGTGGCGTCGGGACGGTTCCAGTAGCCCTTCATCACCCCTTCCGAGCGGATCTCGATCTCGCCGACCTCTCCGACCTCGGCGTTGCGGCCGTCGATCCGGATCCGGATCTCATAGCCCGGCGACGGCACTCCGCAGGATCTGAGCTTGCCCAGCGCCGGATCGTGCGACTCCGGGGTCAGGTAGGCGCCGCCGCCGATGGTCTCGGTCAGGCCATAGAGCTGCATGAAGCGCGAGCCGAACCGGGCCTGGGCCCGGGTCAGCACCTCCTCCGAGATCGGCGAGGCGCCATAGTAGACATAGTCCAGGCGCGACAGGTCGGCCTGGGCCTGTTCTGGATGCTGGAGCACCATGTTGATGATGGCCGGCGCCAGGAAGGCGTGGCGCACGCCATGCTCGCCGAAGAGGCGCAGCATCAGGCCGATATCGACCTCGCGCATGATGATGCAACGGCCGCCCATCAGCAGGCCGAGCATGCCAAGGTTGGCCCCCGCAACATGGAAGAGCGGCATGCAGACCAGGACGGCGTCCCCGGGTTCGATCAGGGCCCAGGCGGAGCTCGCGCTGCGGAAGCAGGCCGCATAGTTGGCCTCGGTCAGCTGCACGCCCTTTGGCAGGCCGGTCGTCCCGGAAGTGTAGAGCTGGATGACGTCATCGTCCCCTTGGGCCGGGCGTTGGGGGTCGGCGGCGGGATGGGCGCCGATCCAGTCACGAAAGCCCGGCCAGCGCGCATGCCCCGGCTCGAACTGGATCCAGGTCTGCAGGCAGGCAAGATCACCGGACAGGTCCTCGATCATGCCGGCGTAGTCGGCTCCGACCACCGCGAGGCGACAACCGGCGTCCTGGAGGATGAAGGCGACCTCTGGAGGCGCCAGGCGCCAGTTGACCGGATTGAGGCAGGCACCCGCCTTCAGGCATCCGAACCAGAGGACGAAGAAGTCTGCATTGCCTCGGGCGAGGGTCCCGATCCTATCGCCCGGCTTCACCCCCGCCGCGATGAGCGCCTGGGCGCACTGCGAGGACAGGGCGTGGAGCTGGGCGTAGGTGATCTGCTCGTCCTGGAAGACCAGGGCGACAGCGTCCGGCCTCAAACGGGCATGATGCCGGACCACATCTGCGGCGCCTGCGAGTTCGGGAAGAACAATGCTGTGCGCTTCAGGCATGGAGCGGCTTTCCGGCTTGATGCGTGGAAAGGACAACCGCCCCGGAGCCCAGCCCCGGGGCGGCGTCAGTCTTACTCGGCGGCCTGGGGCGCGTAGCCCAGGACGGCCTTGGTCTCGAGGAACTCGTGGAAGCCATAGTCGCCCCACTCGCGCCCGTTGCCGCTCATCTTGTAGCCACCGAAGGGGGCCATCATGTCGCCGCCACCGCCGTTGATGGACACCTGGCCCGCCCGCAGCTTGGAAGCGATCTTGCGGGCCTTCTCGAGGTCGCCGGACTGCACATAGGCGGCCAGGCCGTACTCGGTGTCGTTGCCGATATCGATCGCCTGCTCGACGGTGTCATAGCCGAGGATCGACAGGACGGGTCCGAAGATTTCTTCCTTGGCGATGGTCATCTCGCTGGTGACGTTGGCGAAGACCGTGGGCTTCACGTAGTAGCCCTTGTCCAGTCCATCAGGCCGGCCGGTACCGCCGGTGACCAGGGTCGCACCCTCGTCAATGCCGGCCTGGATCAGCTTCTGGATCTTGTTGAACTGGATCTCCGAGACCACCGGACCCAGCTGGGAATTACCGTTGGGATCGCCGACGGTCACCTGGGAAGCGGCTTCCCGCGCCACGGTGATCGCTTCGTCCATGCGGGTCTTCGGCACCAGCATCCGGGTCGGGGCGTTACAGGACTGGCCCGAGTTGGTCATCATGGTCGCCACGCCGCGGGCCACGCCCTTGGCGAAGGCGTCGTCGTCCAGGACGATGTTCGGGCTCTTACCGCCCAGTTCCTGGGCCACGCGCTTGACCGTCGCAGCGGCGTTGCGCGCCACCTCGATGCCCGCCCGGGTCGAGCCGGTGAAGGACACCATGTCGATGTCCGGATGGCTGGACAGGGCCACGCCCACGCTCGGGCCATCGCCATGCACCAGGTTGAACACACCAGCCGGCACGCCGGCGGCGTGCATGATCTCGGCGAAGATGTGCCCGGAGAAGGGCGCAACTTCCGAGGGCTTCAGCACCATGGTGCAGCCAGTCGCGATGGCGGGCGCCACCTTGCAGACGATCTGGTTCAGCGGCCAGTTCCAGGGCGTGATGAACCCGCAGACGCCGATGGGCTCCTTCACCAGGAGGGTCGGGCCGCGCTGTTCTTCGAACTTGAAGTCCTTCAGGACGTTGATGGCGGTGGACAGGTGGCCCATGCCGATCGGCACCTGGGCGCGCTGGGCGAGGGAGGCGGGGGCACCCATTTCCTCGGTTACCGCGAGGGCCAGGTCGCCGAAGCGCTTCTGGTACTCGGCCAGGATGCGGTTGAGGACGTCGAGGCGCTCCTCACGGGTGGTCTGGGACCAGGTTTTGAAGGCCTTCTTGGCGGCGGCGACGGCCTTGTCGACGTCCTTGGCTGAGCCCAGGGCGATCTTGCCGCAGACGCCTTCATTGGCGGGGTTGATGACGTCGAGGGTCTTCAGCTCGACCGGATCGACCCACTGGCCGTCGATATAGAATTTCACGTATTCGCGCATGGCGTCCTCCGGGATGTGGCTCTTGCGGGCGCCGGGAACCCCCAGTGCGCCTCCGTTTCCTACAATAATGATCAGGTGCCCGCGTGGAAGGGGGATTCAGACTCTGGATGCCGGGAGTCTGTCCTGATGCACCAGGGCGAGGCCCGCAACCGGGCTGCGGGTCTTCAGCACATAGTCCGCTCGGATGGAGCCGATATAGAGGTCCCTGAGGTCTGCACCGCCCCAGGTGACGTTGGTGGGGTGGTTGACCACCTCTCCGGACGGATCGTGGATGACTGTCACCTTTTCTCCCGCCGGGGTGATGGCGACGACCTTGTTCGCCGCCGGCAGGCAGACCCAGAGGTTTCCCTCCGCGTCCATTCCAACCCCGTCGGTATAGCCCAGGTCCGCCTCAGGGACGGGGGGCCGTCCCGGAACGGCAAGCTCGCCGAGCACCGGCCCATAGCGGACGCCGGGACCCAGGTACGCACCGGGCAGGATTTCGAAGGCGAGGACATCGGCGGCGGAGGTCTGGGCGCAGAACAGCCGCCGGTGATCCGCCGAAAGGGCCAGGCCGTTCGGGAACTTCAGCCCCTCCGCAACGATCGCGCAGGTTCCGTCGGACCGCAGGACGAACAGGAATCCGTCCGCCCGTCCGTCCAGCGCCTGGGGCCAGGTCTCGGCGAGGGTGGAATTGGCGCACCAGATATTCCCGTCCCGGTCCATCACAGGATAGTTGGCGCTGGTCAGCCGCCGGCCTCCGACCTCCGCGATCAGGGTTTCATGGATCCCCGTTTCGGGATCGAACCTCTGGAGGGGGCCCTCCTCGCGGTCGTAGATGCCGAAGTTGGCGATCAGGATCCGGCCCTGCAGGTCCATGTTGATCCCGTTCGGTGCGCCGCCCCTTGGCCCCATCCGCACGAAGCTGCCGTCCGGCAGGATCTCGGCGACGGCGCACTGGTGGTCAGAAGCAAAGACCCGGCCTGCGGCGCTGACCACCACATCCTCGGGCCGGTCGATGCCGACGGCGATCTTCTGGAACGAGGCGGTGTCTATGGGCGATAGCGGCATGGCGGGCTCCTGAGCGGCGTCGAACACTGTGTGCCCAGGCGGGCCGCCTCGACAAGTGCGGCGACCGCAGCTAAAGCCCGTCCGTCTGTCAGGAGAGCCTCATGAGCCCCCTCTTCATCATCATCGCCTTCTTCGTGGTCTTCTTTGTCATGAACAAGATCGACATGGGACGGTTCGACTAGGACCATGCCTCGCTCGGAGCGCGGAACAGCCCTGGTCACCGGCGGGGCCCGCCGGATCGGCCGCGAACTCGTCCGCGCCTGCGCTGCGGCGGGCTACGACGTCGCCATTCACTGCCGACGCGAGGACGAGGACGCCCGGGCGGCCGTTGCTGAGGTTCGGGCCGCCGGGCGCGAGTCCGGCGCCTTTCCCTGCGATTTGGCCGACGAGACTGCGGTGTCGGGCCTGATCGGCAGGGTCATCGCCGTGCTCGGGCCTGTCACCCTGCTGGTAAACAGCGCCTCTCTCTTCCGGAACGACACCTTCGACCAGCTTGAGCGGAAGTCCTGGGACGAACACCTCGACATCAACCTTAGGGCACCTCTGGTGCTATCCAGGGACATGGCCGCCCAGGGCTTGGCCGGGCATGTCGTCCACATACTCGACCAGAGGGTGCTGGCGCCGGGTCCCGACTATTTCGCCTACACGATCTCCAAGGCCGCCCTGTGGTCCGCCACGCGGATGATGGCCATCGATCTTGCGCCCCGCATCCGGGTGAACGCCATCGGCCCAGGCCCGGTCCTCGCCAACCTGGACCAGTCTGCGGCTGACTTCGCCGACGAAGCGGCCTCGACGCCGCTTGGCCGGGCCGTTGATCCGGCCGATATCGGCGGGGCCCTGACCTACCTGATCGGGGCGTCCAGCGTGACCGGCCAGATGATCGCCGTAGACGGCGGTCAGCACCTGGACTGAAACCGTGACCGCCCCGACCTCCCAGCCGCCCCTACTGGAGCAAAGGATCCTTGTCCGGACCCTGAGGCTCGAGGCGCGGATCGGTATCCACCCTCACGAGCAGGATCATCCTCAGGTCCTGATCGTCGATGTGGAGATCGAGACCCAGCCCAGGCGTGTCACGAAGCTCTCCGAGACCCTCAATTACGAGGCGGTCGTTCAGGCAGCGCGCGCCATCGCAGGGTCTGGGCACATCGATCTTGTGGAAACATTCGCCGACCGGCTCGCCTGCGCCTGCCTGGACATGCCGGGTGCCCGGGAGGTCCGGGTCAGGGTGCTTAAGCCTGCTGCGCTGCAGCCCGATGCCGAGGCCGCTGGAGTCGAGATCCGGGTTGGACTCGCCACACCTTAGCTTGCCAAGGGCGGGGGCTCCGGCTTGCCCGCAGGTTCGGACATGGCCACGCTGACCCGTTCAAGGGTCTGCCTGGCGGAGCGGCCCAGGGCGCGCAATCCGTCTTCTGAGAGCGTGTCCACCGCGGAGGATAGCGCCGCGCGGGCACCCGCGCGCTCGCCCCTGTCGCGCCGCGTGATCTCAAGCCGGGCCAGCAGGAGACGGGCGAGGAAGAGCTGTAGCCGGGCCCAGGAGTGCGGGTTGCGTACCGTCCAGGGATTGGCGAGTTCCTGCCTGAGGGCCTTTTCCGCGGAATTGAGCGCGTTTACGTCGCCAGAAATCTCGGCGATCCGAGCCAGGCAGACGGCGCGGCGGGAGCCAATCTCGGCGCGCAGAACCAGTCCCTCGCGCAGGGCGATGACGGCGGCGGCCCGATCGAACGCCGTCAGCGCCCTTTCAAAATAGCGCGTGTCTCCCGAGATATCGCCCAGGGCCTTCAGCCCGCAGCCCGCAATGTACTCTCCCCGGGCGCAGTCCAGCGGGCTGTGTTCAAGGGACAGCTCGGCGAGGATGACATAGATCAGGTCGACGCCGCCGAGGACGGGTTCGGCATTGGCCTCCACATCCCCCAGGGCGATCTGGGCCCGGGCCCGGGCAAATCCGATGCGGGCGATCGTCAACGGCTCGAAGTCCGGTGTAAGGCCCGATGCGGCGGTGTGCGTATCGCGCGCGGCGGCCCGCAGCAGTGGGGCGTCTTCGAGACGTGCGCCCCAATCACAGAGAAGTTCCGCGCGCATGATGTGGCCGTCTACCGAGAGCATCCGCGCGGTGCGGATGCGGGCCGACATCTCCTTCAGGGTGGCGATGGGCTGTGCGAAACGTGCGGCGGCGATCCGCGCGGCCTGGGCGTCGCCCGTGGCGAGGGCGCGTCGACCCCTGAGGGTCAGGAGACCGATCTCGGCATGCGGCAGGGCAAGGCACCGCCGGGGACCCGTAAGAGCGTCACGAAAGGCCGCCTCCGCAGCGGCCATGAGCCCTCCATCCCCGAACAACTCCGCGCCGAGCATGGCAGCGAAGCCCTGCTCGCACCGGGCCCGCGCCCACCCCGCAGACCGCTCACCGTAATGCTCCAGCGCATCCTCCGCGCTGGACGCCGCCCGGCTGAGGGCGCGCACCTCGCCACTGCGCCGGGTCGCCTCTCGCCAGAGTATGGCGGCATCCAACCGAAGCTGCGAGCGCGCCCGCCCGCTGGCGCGACCGGCAACATCATCGGCATCGATCGCCTCCTTCAGCAGCATGCCGAGCGGAAGGACTTCGACCAGGGACATGTCGTCGGCGCTCAGGCCGTCGCGGGGTCCCGCGCCGCCCTGCTCCTCCAGCAGTTTCCTGACGTGCCGGTTGAGGCCGAACATTCCTTGACCCTTAGCGGGATTCCTTCGCGGGCGTGCGGCTAAACACTATGCAATTGCTATGCCAGACCGGGGGTGTCTTCGGCCTCAAGAAGAACAGCCGCGCACTGTGAGGGCGACAGCCGCCGCCAGGCTCCGGGCGTCAGATCCGGCGGAAGGTCCAGGGCACCGATCCGGTCCCGGTGAAGCGCCGTCACATGGTTTCCAACGGCCGCGAACATCCTCTTGACCTGATGGTAGCGCCCTTCGGTGAGGGTAAGCCGAGCCGTGAATGGATCCAGCACTTCCAGTCGCGCAGGGGCAAGGGGCCGGTCCTCGCCCTCCAGTACGAGATCCCCCCGGGCGAAGACCTCCGACTCCGTCCCAACGAGGGGTTCCGCCAGTCGCGTAATGTATCGTTTTGGGGCATGTGATTTCGGCGAAATCACCCTGTGCAGGAAATCGCCATCATCCGTGATCAGCAGAAGCCCCGTGGTGTCCAGGTCGAGGCGGCCGACAGAGGACAGGGCCGGAATCCGGCTGCGCCAGCGCGATGGCAGGAGTTCATACACGCTGCGGCCGGGCTCCCTGTGGGAGCAAACGACGCCAGCGGGCTTGTGCATCATCAACACCAGCGGGGCGGGGGGATCGACAGGAACACCCTGGATGGTCATCCGCTCGGTCATGTCCGCCGTCAGGCCGATCCGGGCCCCGGCGTCAGATACGGATCGGCCGTCGAGGACCACCTCACCCTTCCGGACCAGGGCGTGGATCTCGCGGCGCGACCCATAGCCCAAATTGGCGAGGAGCCGGTCCAGGCGCACAGCGGGGGGCCTGGGCGCAGGGCTCACCGGATCGCCTCATAGAGCTTGTATCCCTGGGCCTGCGCCTTCAGCCGGACATCCCTGAAGCTGCGAGCAAGGGCCTGTTCGTAGGGAAGGTGTCGGTTGGCGGTGAGCCAGCACGCCCCGCCCGGCTTGAGTGCCCGGGCCGCCGCCTCGATGAAGGCCACCCCCAGCGCCTTGTCCTCCCGGCCGCCATCGTGGAAGGGCGGGTTCATCACTACGAAATCGAGATCGGCAGCCGCCCCAAGCCGGCGGACATCGGCGTGCCGGAAGCGCGCGCGGGGATCAGCGACATTTCGGCGGGCGCAGGCGACGGCCCGGCGGTCGAGATCGACGAGCTCCAGGTCTGTGACCGCGCCAGACTTGAGGACGCCCAGGGCCAGATGGCCGATCCCGCAGCCGAAGTCGGCCCCCCGCCCACCGAGGTCGGGAAGGATATCCATCAGCATTGCCGAGCCCGGGTCCAGGCGGTCCCAGCTGAAGACGCCTGGCTGGGTCCACAAGCCCAACCCGGGATCGAGCCGGGGCGCGCCAGCCGCGAGTGCAGCGGCGAGGTTTACCGGGCTTGCGGGGCGGCGGGTGTGGCAGATGCGGTGACGGCGTTTCGGTTCCTCGGAGACGTCGCAGCCGAAACCCCGAAGTGTCGGGGCAATGCGGGCCCCGCCCCGGTCCTTCGGCCCCAGGGCGATAATCTCGGCGCCCGGCGGAAGCCGTTCAAGGACGCGGGCGAGGACCCAGTCCCGTTCCAGGGCACCGGGAGGGGTCAGGACCAGCGCCGAGGCGAAATGCGCATCCTGCACTTGCAGTGGGTCTTCGGCGCCCGGCTCCAGGGGTGACGCCTGCACGGCGCCTGTCGGGGCCCGGAAGAGCTCGGGGGGCGGATGCCCATAAAGCAAGACAGGAGGCTCCATCGCCTGCGTCAGCCCCTTTCCCGGGTGCGGGCAAAGCTGACCGCCGGGTAGCGCTCGGCGACATAGCCGGTCTCCCAACCTGACTTCGAGAGAAAGACCGGCCGGGCGTCGATGTCATCGGCCATGGCAGAGCGGTAAGCGGCCGTGAAGGCGGAGAGGTCGGCCTCCAGTCCGGAGATCCAACGGGCCTCGGCATAGGGGCTGGCCTCGAAGATCACGTCCAGCTGGTACTCGCTGGCCAGGCGATCGGCCATGACCTCGAACTGCAGCTGTCCAACCGCGCCGACAACGAAGTCCGATCCGATAAGGGGCCGGAACAGCTGGGTCACCCCCTCTTCCGCCAGTCCCTCCAGGGCCCGGCGCAGGTGTTTGGCCTTGAGGGGGTCCTTCACCCGCACCCTTTGCAGGATATCCGGAGCGAAATTGGGGAGGCCGGCGAACCGCAGGGTTCCGCCTTCCGAGAGGCTGTCGCCCACCCGCAGGACACCGTGGTTCGGGATGCCGATCACGTCGCCAGCGAACGCCTCCTCAGCCAGTTCCCGGTCGGAAGCGAAGAACATGATCGGGGCATTGACCGAAAGTTGGCGGCCGGTGTTCTGGACCTTCAGCTTCATGCCCCTGTGGAACCGGCCAGAGCACAACCTGAGGAAGGCGATCCGGTCGCGGTGGTTGGGATCCATGTTGGCCTGGACCTTGAAGACGAAACCACTGACCTCGGGATCGCCGGGAGCCACCTCGGTCTCCTCGCCAGACCTTGCGGCTACCACGGACCTGGGCGGCGGGGCATAGGCGCCCAGGCCTTCCAGCAGCTGTTCGACCCCGAACCGCCGCAGGGCGGAACCGAAGAAGACCGGGGTCATGTGTCCCTCCAGGAAGGACTGGACTTCGAAGGGCGGGGCGGCACCCTGCACGAGTTCGGCGCTTTCCTTCAGCTCCTCCAGGAACTGGGGGTCGAGGTAGGCCTCGATTGCGGCGTCGTCGACGGGCACGGGCGAGGGGTGACCCGACAGGTCCCGCTCGGCAGACGAGCGTTCGAAAGGGAGGAATTGGCGGGTCCTGAGGTCCAGCATCCCCCGGAACCGGCCGCCAGATCCCGCAGGCCAGTAGAGGGGCGCAGGGTCGAGGGCGAGCTTGGAGGCGATCTCGTCGAGCAATTCAAGGGGGTCCTGGGCCTCGCGATCCATCTTGTTGATGAAGGTGACGATGGGGATGTCCCGGAGGCGACAGACCTCGAACAGCTTCAGGGTCTGGGGCTCGATGCCCTTGGCCGCGTCCAGAACCATCACCGCCGCATCGGCGGCGGTCAGGGTGCGGTAGGTATCCTCCGAAAAGTCCTCGTGACCCGGCGTATCCAGCAGGTTGAACATGAGGCCGTCATGGTCGAATGTCATGACGCTCGCTGAGACGGAGATGCCGCGCTCGCGTTCAATCTTCATCCAGTCCGAACGGGTGCGGCGGTTCTCACCCCGGGCACGGACCTGTCCTGCGGCCCGAATGGCGCCGCCTGCAAGAAGCAGGGTCTCGGTCAGGGTCGTCTTGCCGGCGTCAGGGTGCGAGATGATCGCGAAGGTGCGGCGGCGTGCAGCCTCGGCGGCGGGGAACTGGCTCATGGCGCGGAGGTAGCCTGCGGGCCGGTCCGGCGCAATTCGCGCGTCAGGCCTGGGTGCGGTTTCCCAGCTTGTTCCAGACTTCCTTGTTGGCCCACCCGCCAGATCGCTGGGACTCCTGCAGAGCTAACAGCTGAGCGAGCATGTCGAAGCCCACGGCGCAGTAGCGGACCGTAACGTCGCGGGGGTTGCAGCCCTGATGGGGCGGTCTGAAGAGCAGGGCGTTGATCTCGGCCTCCTTGGTCATGGCGAGGGCGGCGAGTCTCCGGGCCTGCAGGGGCTGGCTGAGGTGAAGCTCGGGGTCCTCGGCATAGAGTTCCTGGCCAAGCACCAGGACCTGGGAAAGGCTGATCTCGCGGGTATTGAGGCCAACCAGGTCGCCGACCAGGGCCTGGGTCTCAAACTGCATCACCCAGTCGTTCATCAGGAAAAGCAAGTCTGCATCTCCTACGGGCTCGGGACCCCCGACAGTCGGGGATGCAAGGTGAAGGCGCACAAATTATGATCTCCGGCGAGAAGAATCCAGAGGCTGTTCAGTCCTCTTCGACAGGCTCGGTGAGAAAGTGCCGCCCCTGGGGGTCATCAAGCTCAACCACCCAGAGATCCGGGTCGATACGACGCGCACGGGAGATGTAGGCGTCGATTTCCGGCTCCAACTCAGACGCCGCTGGCCGCATCCAGACCGTCTCACCGTCCGCCCGGGTGGCTTCCGCATAGAGACGGGCGCGATCTTCTCGGCGATTGAGCACCTTGACGAGCACGGATCCCGCCCGGGCGTCGCCCTTGTGGACAACCACCGCGCTTCCGCCCCCGAGATCGACCCGGCGGATGAGGGCGGCGACCCAGATGTCCGTGGAGAATTTCAAGCATGCCCTCGCTGGGCTAGGGTGGGTTGCGCCGCCCGGGTCCAGGACCCGATCCCGCGAAAACCTTGGAGTGGACGGTTCCATGCCCCATCCCGGATCGCTCTTCAATCCTAGCGCCCTGATGCTGGCGGCCCTGGTCGGGCTTTCCCCGACCGCCGCCGGATCCGCACCCGCTGATGTCTACTACGAGCGCAGCCTCATGGCGGAGGCCGGAACCCGGTGCGGCCTGTTCGCGCCCCCGGTTCAGTCCGCCCTGGTTTCGGCGCGCGAGCAGGCAAGGGGCGCTGCCCTGAGGGCCGGAAGCCCGCCAAGGGACCTGCAGGCAACCTTTGAACGCGCCCGCGCCCGCGCCCGCTCGGTCGCCTGTGACTCCCCGGACATTGTCCTAGCGGCCCAAAGGGTCCGAACCGCCTTCGAGGGCTATGCCCGGCTGATCCGGCTCGACTTTCCGGGCGACCTCTACAGCTGGAAGGCCGACCGTTCCGTCAGCGCCCAGAAGGTCTTCTGGAGGCTGACCCAGGATGTCCAGCAGGGCGGAGACCAGATGCGCTTCGGCCTTGCGGGGCGCGGTGGCGCCGACAGCCTGATGGCGGTCGCACAGTTCTCCTCCGCCGAAGCGCCCTATGCCGCACGGATCGTCATGCGGAATCGCAGCCAGACCACTGGCGCCTACCTGGACTCCCGGGGCGAGAGCCTGCGGACCCTTCCGCTACCGCGGCGGTTGCCAAAGTCAGGACCCTACGAAGGCTACGTCGCCGAAGCCCGCTCTCCGGCGGGAACGGACCTGTTGCCGCAGGGTGCCCGGGCGGGCTGGGCCTTTCGGTTTCCGGCCCAGGCGGCGGCGGCGATGGCCGACCTTGATCCCCGCGAGTCGATTCAGGTGGAATTCCAGTTCGGGTCCGGATCGACACGGAAGATCTATGTCGAGGTGGGCGACTTTGCCGCCGGCCGGGCCTTTCTCGCCGCCCGTCCGGGCTGACGCCATTCGGGTCAGGTCAGGTCAGGTCAGGTCAGGTCAGGTCAGGTCAGGTCGAGTTCGGGCTGGACCTGGTCGCGGACAACAACGGGAAGCCGAAGGCATACCC
>Ga0209598_10000387_pt1 | contig 35523 bp, 32 predicted proteins | sample M_140807_EF_Meta_FD_187317 | JGI IMG/M metagenome (GOLD analysis project Ga0209598, IMG submission 187317) | Freshwater microbial communities from Lake Montjoie, Canada to study carbon cycling - M_140807_EF_MetaG (SPAdes) (version 2) | ecosystem: Environmental > Aquatic > Freshwater > Lake...
ATGTTCAGAGAGACGATGTCATAGCCCATGCGCTCCATTTCCTGGGCGCGGCGGGCGAGCCGGCCACGGATTTCGTAGCGGACATTGGCGAGACCGGGACTCGGACGGATTGCGCGTGTAGACATGGCACTGACCTGAGATGACCCTCGTCCATTATGCCCCGACTGCCCCGCCAAGACAGTAGATACGTCACTGTCCGGCTCACCACAGACGCCATGACGGCCGGGCCGTGGCCGGGGGGATCAAGAACGCAGGGTTCAGGTCCCGCTGGGCTTAGGGCCGGGCTGCCTCGTGACGAGCGCGGCGCCGCAGGGCGGCTTCAGGATCCGGCACTGCGTCGAGCAGATCTCGGGTGTATGGATCGGTCGGCGCCGTGAATACCGTCTCGGAGGAAGCGAACTCCAGCAGCCGGCCGGCACGCAATACCGCCACATCGACGCAGATGTGGCGGACCACCGCGAGGTTATGGCTGATGAAAAGCAGCGTCATCGCGTGCTGCTCAGCCAGATCGCGCAGCAAATTGACCACCTGTGCCTGAATCGATACATCGAGCGCACTGACTGCTTCATCGCAGATCAACAATCGGGGCCGAACGACCGTCGCCCGTGCGATGGCCACCCGCTGGCACTGGCCGCCGCTCAGTTGATGCGGATAGCGATTAGCGATCCCCCAATCGAGACCCACTTCCGAGAAAGCGCAGCGAACCCGCTCTCGAGCCTCGTCTGGCGCGACTGGCCGATCGAGCGCCGCGATGGCCTCCATCACACTGGCTCCGGCCGTCATGCGCGGATCGAGACTGCCGAACGGGTCTTGAAAAATGACCTGAATATCACGCCTCACTGCCTGCATGGCCCGGCGATCGCCAGTCTGCAGCGGTCGACCGCACCAGCGAATCTCCCCCGCCTCCGGCTGCGCCAATCCGAGCACGGCGCGCGCCAGCGTCGATTTGCCCGAGCCGGACTCGCCGACCACCCCCAATGAGCGGCCCTCGATGACTGACAGGCTGATGTCACTGAGCGCCAAGACACTGCGCTGCTGATTCCACGGCGACGTCCTGCCAAGGGCATATCTGACGGAAAGGTGACTGACTTCAAGCAGCGGTGCACTCACCGCACGGACTCCGATGCGAAATCGGCGTCGATCGCAGCAGTCGCTCGCGCCAAGGGGAAATGACAGGCGACCTCTCGGCCCGACTCCAAGACCTGCAGGGACGGAATTAAAGTTCGACAGACTGCCTGTGCATGCCGACAACGCGGCGCGAAGGCGCATCCCGCTAGCATCTCGCCAGGACGCGGGGGTTGCCCGTCGATGGTCTGCAAGCGCGAGGTTTTGACACCGAGTCGTGGCACTGAGTCCCGTAAGGCAGCCGCATAAGGATGCAACGGAGCGGAGAAAAAATCAGCCGCTGGCCCGACCTCGACAAGGCGGCCGGCGTACATGACCGCCACCCTATCTGCGAGTCCGGCCACGACACCGAGATCGTGGGTAATCAAAACGACCCCCAAACCATCATCACGCAGGGCAGCCAGCAGTGCCACGATTCTCGCCTGGACCGTCACGTCCAGCGCAGTGGTCGGCTCATCGGCGATCAGCAACTGAGGTCGCGGCATCAACGCCATGGCGATCGCAACGCGCTGACGCATCCCGCCGGAAAATTCGTGGGGATACTGGCTCAGTCGCTCCTCAGGCTCATTGATCCCGACGAAGCGCAGCAGCTCCAAAGCCCGCTCCCGTGCGCGCGCAGGCGACAGCGTGCCGCGATCGACCACGGCCTCGGTCATCTGCTGTCCGATTTTCAGGTGGGGCGTGAGCGCATTCATCGGATCCTGCGATACGAATGCAATGCCGGGGCCGCGGACGGCGTTGAGAGCCGCCTCACCCTGCGAGAGGATTTCACTGCCCTGATACCTTACGGAACCGTGCGCCTTGCCATTACCCGCGAGCAGACCGAGGCCAGCGAGAAACGTTTGTGATTTGCCGGATCCGGACTCGCCTACCACCGCGAGGCACTCTCCTTGTACCACCTGAAGAGAGACCCCCCGGACCGCCCGCAGCGACCCCTGCGGGGTTGCAAAATCAACCGTCAGATCGCGGATATCCAGCAGGTGAGACTGAAGACTCATGTCATACCTGCCTCGGATCGAGTGCATCGCGCAGACCATCCCCAATGAAATTCAAGCACAGCAGCAACGTCGCCAATACGACTGAAGGGACGATCAGCAACCACGGGGCCGTTTCCATTTCAGTGGCTCCCTCCGCCACGAGACGTCCCAGACTGGTCAGCGGCTCCTGCACGCCAAGACCGAGAAAACTAAGAAAACTCTCGAAGAGTATGACTTGGGGAACGGTCAGCGTCGCATAGACGATGACCGTGCCCATCACGTTCGGCACGATATGACGCTGGATGATTCGCCAAGGAGGCAGACCCAGCACCTCGGCCGCCTCGACGAACTCTTTTCGGCGCAAAGACAGCGCCTGGCCACGGACGATGCGCGCCATGGTCAGCCAACCGACCGCACCCAACGCGAGGAAAATCAGCCACAAACTGCGACCGAACACGACGGTGAGAATGATGACGAAGAACATGTAAGGCAGTGCGTAGAGAACGTCGACGAACCGCATCATCAAATGATCCGTTCTGCCGCCGAAATACCCAGCCGTTGCGCCCCAGCCGACGCCGATGACCACACTGACCAGCGTGGCCAGTATCGCCACCAACAAGGACACGCGGGTACCGGCCCAAACGCGTACGAACAAATCGCGTCCATTGGCGTCCGTCCCGAACCAATGGGAACCGCGAAACGACGGTGGCGTTGCGAGGCTCCCCAAGCTCCAGTCAACTGCGTCGATCGTATGTGGACTGATCAGCGGAGCGAACACCGACGCCAGCAGGAGCACGGCCAGCAGGATCAGCGAGATGATCGCAGCGCGGTTGCCCAGCAGCCGGCCCAGCGCTTCTCCCCACAAGCTGACAGCCCTATCTGCATCCTCGTCCAGACCGATACTGGCCTGCGCTTGCTCATTCATGGCGAATTCGCGGGTCCAGCCAGCCATAGAGGAGATCCACCAGCAGATTGAGCAGGAGAATCACGACCGCATAGAAGATCACCATACCCATCACCAGGGTGTAGTCTCGGTTGATGGCACCCTGTACGAAATACCTGCCCACGCCCGGCAACGCGAACACCTGCTCCACGACCAGCGATCCGGTCAGCAGCGCCGCAGCAGCTGGCCCGAGAAAACTGACAACCGGCAGAAGGGTCGGCTTGAGTGCGTGACGTCGCAGCAATGCGCCACGCTGCAGACCCTTCGCGCGCGCGGTCCGCAAGTAGGGTGCCTGCAACACCTCCAGCAGGCTGCCCCGCGTGAGACGTGCCAGATAAGCGATGGAAGGCAATGCCAGAGTGATCACCGGCAGAATCAGGTAGCGTGCGTCGCCTGACTCCCAACCTGCGACAGGCAGCCAATCGAGTTTGATGCCAAACAGTAATGCCAACAATGGCGCCACGACGAAACCGGGAATGGCGATCCCGACCAGCGCTACCACCATGACCGCATGATCAAAACCATGGTTATGACGTAACGCCGCCGCAAACCCGAGCGGGACACCGATTGCGACCGCGAGCAGGAGCGCCATCGTGCCCACCGTCAGCGTGATCGGCAGTCCTCGCTGGATCAACTCGGTAACACGATAATCCTTGTACTTGAATGAGGGACCCAGATCGCCGCGAAGCAAACCAGCCATGAAATTTCGGTACTGGACCGATATGGGCTGATCGAGCCCATAGGCAGCCTGCAAATTGGCTGCGATCTCGGGAGGTAGGGTTTGCTCCTCATCGAACGGACCACCGGGCGCGAGCCGCATGATGAAGAACGCAACCGTCACGATCACGAGCAGTGTCGGTATGGTCCCAAGCAACCGTCGCACTGCGTAGCTCAACATACGACAGCAACGAGTCGTCGTGAGAACGGACGGTAAGACACCCAACTTTGCGATCGTTTCTGATCCATCGCGGTCACTGGCTGCCCTTCAACAGCGCGATGAACTCCTGTTCGCTGGCTGTACGAACACCCAGTTCCTCTGCCTTACGCAATTTGGAACCCGCTTCGGCACCCACGACCAGCAGGGTTGTTTTCTTGGAAATCGAATCAGTGACGGTGGCCCCTGCCGCCCGAGCGGCGGCTCTTGCCTCATCACGTGACATGGTCGTGAGTGTCCCCGTGATGACGACCACCTGCCCGATCAGCGGTCCGTTCTGCGGAGCCGACTTCGCTTTTGCTACTGGCCAATGCAGCCCCGCAGCGATCAGCGAATCCACCACCGCGCGGTTGCGCGGCTCGGCAAAAAAATCCACCACGTGCGTCGCCACCACTGGACCGACATCGCGGACCTGCTGTATCTCATCGGCCGAGGCGGTCACGAGCGGGGCAATGGCTCCAAAATTTTCCGCCAGGGCCAGGGCGGTGGCCTCACCCACGTCACGAATACCAAGCGCGAACAGGAAACGCGGCAAGGTGGTTACCTTACTGCGTTCCAAAGCGTCAACGAGGTTGCGCGCCGACTTCGGTCCCATCCGATCCAACTCCGCGAGCTCCTCGAGCGTCAGCGTGTAAAGATCGGCTGGCGTGTGTACCCGGCCGGCATCTACCAATTGCTCGATCAGCTTATCGCCCAAGCCCTCGATGTCCATCGCCCTGCGTGAAGCGAAATGCCGCAGGGCCTCACGCCGCTGGGCACTGCAGACCAAACCACCGGTGCAGCGTGCCACGGCCTCGCCTTCAGTGCGTGCGACATGTGAACCGCATACCGGACATTCGCTCGGCAGCAAAACCGTGCGCGTCCCCGTCGGACGACGATCGGTCACCACTCTGACCAACTCGGGAATGACATCGCCCGCTCGACGTACCACGACGGTGTCACCGATCCGGACATCCTTTCGCTGCAATTCGTCGATGTTGTGCAGCGTGACGTTGCTAACCGTGACCCCACCGACGAAGACCGGCTTGAGTCGTGCGACGGGGGTCAGAGCCCCGGTTCGCCCCACCTGGAACTCCACGTCCCGAACCGTGGTGTTCTCCTCTTGAGCTGGGAATTTATGCGCAATCGCCCACCGTGGTGCGCGTGCAACGAAGCCGAGATCCCGCTGCCAGTCGAAGCGGTCGACCTTGTACACGACGCCGTCGATGTCATAGCCAAGCGAATCGCGCAACGCTGCGATTCGTTCGTGATATCGCAGGCACCCCGACACTCCAATGACCACACTGATCTGCGGACAGGTCCGCAGCCCGTGTTGTCGCAGCGCGGCAAGCACACCACTGTGACGATCCGGAATCTCCCAGCCACTGACCGAACCGATTCCGTATAAAAAGACATCGAGAGCACGCGCGGCGGTGATCGCAGGATCGAGCTGACGCAGGCTCCCAGCCGCGGCGTTACGCGGATTTGCAAACGTCTTCTCGCCCTTCTCCGACTGACGCCGGTTCAACTCACCGAAGGCGAGTCGAGTCATGAATACTTCGCCCCGGACTTCGAGGACGGGTGGCGCAGCACCACGCAGACGTAGTGGTACCGAGCGGATAACCCGCACATTCGCAGTGACGTCCTCTCCGGTGGTGCCGTCACCACGGGTGGCTGCCTGCACCAAGCGTCCATCCTCATACCGCAGACTGATCGCCAAGCCATCGATCTTGGGCTCGGCACAGTACTGCACCTCGGCAACGTCCAACCGCTCTCGAATCCTTCGATCGAAGGCATGGATGTCATCGTCGGTGAACGCATTGTCCAGCGACAGCATCGGCACTGAATGCACGACTTCGCCAAATTCGCGCGAGGGCCGACCGCCGATCCGTTGCGTGGGCGAGTCTGGCGTGATGAGACCCGGATGCGTCGCCTCGAGGGCGCGCAGCTCAACCATCAATCGGTCATAGTTGGCATCGGAAACGTCCGGATCATCGCAGACGTAATAACGGTAGTTGTGATGCTCGATCTGTGCGCGTAGTTCCCGAAGCCGGTCTGCAACCGTTGCAGTCATGCCCTCAACCCGCCGCACCCGACAACCGGGTTTCAAACGCCAACACGTCTTCACGCATACGCGAGATCCGCTGCAAGTTGATCGGGGTACCGCGTTCGTCGGCAATCGCACCACCCAACCGTGCCGACAAAGAGCGCGCGGCATAAACCAACTGGTCGAAGGCGTCCAAGGGTGGCAGCGGTCCCGGCAGGACAGTGAACAGGGCAATCCCGCTAAGGGATGTGGAGTCCATGGTAGCCGGGTCGAAGGTACCTGGCTCCTTCTGGCTCGCCACACTGAAAACCGGCCTGCCATCAGAGTGCAGGCGATGAAAAATGTCGTACCGGCCGAATTGCAGCTGCTCCGTCGCAAACGCCTGCCGGACCGCCAAACCCGAAAACTTTGCATCTGCTGGCGCAACAATGCGTAGAGCAACGATTTTCTGAGCGGGCTTCGCTCCAGCCTCGGGCTGAACTGGGCTCGCCTCTACCGGTCCGGACTCATCGGCGGCCCGATTCACCGCGGGGGCTGGCCGTTGCTCGGCTGTCGTGAGCGTTACATCCCGCAGAGCCGGGGCGGCTCTAACAGCCTCCGGTCGCGTAATCGGTCCACCCATGGCATCGGTGCCGACCAGCCCTTCTCGACCCGTATCAGCACGAATCTCGAGCACCGGCTGCACCTCGGGCTCGACCCGCACGCCAAAGGTTGGCTCACGACGCGCGGTACCGAGCCGCTCGATGGCGGGCGTCTCGATATCTTCCTCCTCGACCGCCGGATCCGCGAATGACCGCTCGACCGTATCGGCTGAAGTAAACCGCGATTCACCGACCCCGGCCTGAGTGGTCTCCGCCGCTGCCGCCCGTAACGATTCGCCCGAGCCGTCGACAGTACGGCCGTGCCGGGCGCCAGCGCGTTGACGCAAACCCCAGAAATAAATTCCGATCATCAAGGCGAGACCGGCGACCAACAAAATCAAGCGCAGTTCGCTCATCGCACACTCACATCGTAGCCATACGGACCGCCTCATCCACGTCCACGGCAACCAGCCTCGACACGCCCGGTTCGTTCATCGTGACACCCAAAAGCTGGTTAGCCAGCTCCATCGTCGTCTTGTTGTGAGTGACGAAGATGAACTGCACCTGATCCGACATATCGCGGACGATGTCGCAAAACCGGCCGACGTTATTCTCGTCGAGCGGCGCGTCGACTTCATCGAGCAGACAGAACGGTGCCGGATTGAGCTCAAAGATCGAGAATACCAAGGCGACCGCGGTCAGGGCCTTTTCACCGCCCGACAACATACTGATCGAACTGTTCCGCTTGCCTGGCGGACGCGCCATGATGGCCACACCCGCGTCAAGCACGTCATCTCCGACCAGCTCCAGGTAGGCCTGTCCACCACCAAAAAGTCGCGGGAACTTCTCCTGCAGACCAACATTGACGCGATCGAAGGTGTCCTGAAAACGGCTCTTCGTTTCCCGATCGATTTTTCGGATCGCATCCTCGAGTGTCGCCAGCGCATCGTTCAGGTCGGCAAACTGCCGATCCAGATACTCCTTGCGCTCCGACTGCTCACGGAACTCGTCGATCGCCGCGAGATTGACCGGACCGAGCCGCTCGATCTTCTCAGATGTTTCGGCGAGCCGGGCTTCCCACTCGGGAACGTTCGCCTCCTCAACCAGGGCCGCGGTTATCTCCGCTAGTTCGAGCTTGGTTTGCGCAAACTGTTCCAACAGCGTCTCACGCCGTAACCGCAATTCCTGTACGGAGAACCTGACGTTCTCGAGCAACTCTCGCGCATCTCCGACGGACGCTTCGGCTTTCATGCGCTGCTCGTCGAGCTCACGCAATTGGGCGTCTGTGATCTCCACTGCTCGACGCGCAGCCGCGAGTTCGGCGTCAACTTCGATACGCCGCATCAGCGACTGCTCCAGCGTCCCCCTGAGCTCGGTCTCACTGCGCTCGCCGTCTACCAATTGCTGTTCAAGCTCGACCCGTCGCGAGTCGAATTGGGCGATCTGGCCATCGAGGCGCGCGATTCCGGCCAGCAGCGACTGATGACTCGTCCGCTGGGACTCGACACGGATGGCGACCTCACGGGCAGCTGCGCGTTGCGTTTCAGCCTGCGCACGCGCCTCGGTCAAACGTACGCGCAATCCCTCACGCTCGGTCTCGAGTAGCACGCGCTGATCCTCGAGTTCCGCCATGCGACCGACGGCCTCTTCAAGTCGGCCACGAGTCAATCGACTGTCGGTATTGGCTGCATCGAGCGCCGTCTCCAGCTCTGCAAGTTCGGCAGTCAATTGCTGCATGCGGCCGCGACGCTGCTCGGCACGGGCACGCGTTCCTTCCAACTGCGTGCGGGCCGTCATGTGCGCATTGGCCGCGCGCGAAACGCTTGACTGCTGTGCCGCCGATTCGTCCTCGAGTGCACGGAGCCGCGCACGCAGCGTCTCCATCTGAGCTTCCGCCTGACGATGCTGACTCTGACGCTCTTGTAATGCGGCACGCTGGCGCCGCAGTTCATCCTCGCGCTCGATCACGCCCTCGTGGGCGTCTTTGTCCCTGCTCACGCGCAGCCAGTCCGGACCCAACCAGATCCCATCGCGGGTTATGACGGACTGACCGGGCTGCAGTGCACCCCGGTTTCGCAGGGCCTCTGTCAGGGTGTCGACGGCCGAGACACCAGCAAACAACGCATCCAGACCCGGCGCGCCGCGCACCTTTGAGCGGAGCGTCTGAGCGCTGTGCCCGCCGCTTGGAGCCCCCTGGCCGCCAGCGAAAAACGTCACCGTACCTGAACTCAGCGACTCGAGCATGCCAGCAACGCTTTCGATGGAATCAACGCAGACGGCCTCGAGGTAACCCCCGAGCACCGTCTCCGCCGCGCGCTCCCAACCCTTGTCCACGCTCAGTTGCTGGCCCAACCGTGGGCTGCCACCCAAACCACGGGAATGCAGCCATTCCACGACTTTGCCCTGACCCTGTCCCAACGCAGCCCGCTGCAATGCTTCGAGGGACACGATCCGTCCCTCAGTATCCTGGACTTCACGTCGAGCGCGCTGAGCCGCCTCGGCGACCTGACGCTCCGCCAGGCGTTCAGACTGCAGACTGGCGACCAATTCCTCGAGGCGCCCCCGAGCAGCCTCGTGCTCAGTTTTGGTCTGGGCCTCCGCCTCCTCGAGCGCGTTGATGGATGCAGCATTGTCGGCCGCCGACAGCGTTGAGTGCTCCTGTCGTGCGCGATCTTGCTGCGCCATCAGCCGTCGTAACTGTTGATCGAATCCCTCGATCCGAGCACGTTCGCCCTCGGCTGCCGTCGCCGCGGCCCGCAGGGATTGATTGAATCCTTCCCACTGCTCTTGCCAACCGCTCATAGCTGATTCAGCCGCAGTAAGACCCTCACCTGCCGACTGCTCAGCTCCGCGCGCAAGTTCCAGTGCCGGACCCAATTGAGCCAGCGCTTCGCCAAGTTGCACGGCAAGATCGCCGTCGCGGGCCCGGTGCATGGTGGATTCCTGGAGATTGCGTGCCAGCTGGTCTATTTCCTGGCGCTGGCGACTACGGATCTCGCGGGCGTGTTCCAACGCCTGTTCGGTTCGGGATATCTCCGCACCGACCTGATAGTGACGCCCTTGCACGCCGTTCAACACCTCGGCACGCGATTCGTGCTCCTGCCGAGCGTGTTCGATCGCCGCCTCGACTGAGCGTTGTTCGGCAATGGCGGCCTGCAAGGCCGTCTCACGCTCGTTCAGAATGACTCGGCGAGCGCCCGATTCGGTTTCGACCTCGCGCAGGCGCAATGCCAGCAACTCGGCGTGCTGCTGCCGCTCGTCTTGCTTCAGCGTCTGGTAACGGCGTGCGGTCGCCGCCTGTCGCTGCAGGTGACGCAGCTGTTTCTCAACTTCATCGCGCAAGTCACTCAGGCGCGCAAGATTCTCACGCGTATGACTGATGCGGGTTTCCGTCTCACGGCGTCGCTCTTTGTACTTGGAGATGCCTGCCGCCTCCTCGAGGAACAGCCGCATGTCGTCGGCCTTGGCCTCGATGATGCGCGAGATCATGTTCTGCTCGATGATCGCGTAGCTGCGCGAGCCGAGGCCGGTACCGAGGAACAATTGGGTGATGTCCTTGCGCCGGCAGCGCACACCATTCAGGAAATAGGAAGACTGCCCATCGCGGGAGACTGCACGCTTCAACGACACTTCGCTGTAGTTGGCGTACTCGCCACCGAGTTTGCCGTCGGAATTATCGAAGATCAGTTCGACCGACGCCGTGCCCACCGGCTTGCGTGATCCGGAGCCATTGAAAATGACGTCGGCCATGGAATCGCCGCGCAGATGCTTTGCCGAAATCTCGCCCATCACCCAACGCACGGCATCGATGATGTTGGACTTGCCGCAGCCGTTGGGACCAACGACGCCGACCAGGTTGCTGGGAAATCCGATAGCGGTCGGATCCACAAATGACTTGAAGCCGGCCAGCTTGATCTTGGTCAGACGCATCGAACACCCGCGGTTGGACGGATCGGAGGGGGTACGCGATTCTAGAAGAAACTGGTGCCCTCCACAGCATTTCCGACCGGCGGTCGGCGGGGTGATTTACGGGAAAAACCGGGGAATAATGCCGCGGTAGACCTGCGCCGCACGGTCTGTATAATCGCGCGTCCTCCGCAGGAATCAGGAGTTCAAGATGCCCGCCAAGAAACCGTCGGCCAAGCCCGCCAAGGCAGCCAAGACTGTTTCAGCCAAAGCGGCCCCCGCCCCCGGAAAGGCCAAGGCTGCCCCCGCCAAAACAAGCACGGGCAAGGCTGTCTCGACGAAAACTCCCATCCAGACTCGTCCCCCGGACGCGCTCGGAGCCGGAACCAAGCCTACCGCCAAGGCGGTAACTTCGAGGGTCAGTCCGCCCGCCGAGGACACCGATCTGGAACTGTCGCCCAACTTGCTCTCTGGACCCCGGAACGTCCAGCCGTATGTCGTCCGCAAGGGCGAGGAGTACATGAACAAGGAGCAGTTGGAGCACTTTCGCACCATCCTGAGTTCCTGGAAGCAAGACCTGATGCAGGAGGTCGATCGGACCGTGCTGCACATGAAAGACGAGGCTGCCAACTTCCCCGATCCGAATGACCGCGCGACCCAGGAGTCGGAGTTCAGCCTCGAATTGCGGACTCGCGATCGCGAACGCAAGCTGATTCGTAAGATCGACGAGGCAATCAAGCGGATCGAGGACGGCAGTTACGGTTTCTGTCTGGAGACCGGCGAACCGATCGGCGTCAAACGACTCGAAGCCCGTCCGGTGGCGACACTGAGCGTCGAAGCGCAGGAACGCCGTGAACGCCGCGAAAAGCAATTCGGGGACAGAGACGACTGGTACCGCTGAGCAGGCGATCAGCTACCGTGGTCGGTTCGCGCCGACCCCGAGCGGCCCCCTGCATTTCGGATCCTTGGTGGCCGCCGCCAGCAGTTATCTGGACGCACGCGCAAACCACGGCCACTGGCTGGTGCGCATCGAAGATCTGGACCCACCCAGAGAACAACCCGGTGCGGCAGACCAGATTCTGCGCACGCTCGAGTGGTTGGGCCTGCTCTGGGACGAAACGCCCCTCCGCCAAAGTTCCCGTCATGCGGCCTATGCCGCCGCAATCGACACCCTCTCCAAGCTTGGGCTATTGCGTCATTGTTCCTGTACCCGATCCGGATTGGCCGGTCTGGCACAAAATGTGGCCCGACCACAGGGTGAGGAGTTGTACCACCCGCCTGACTGCCTGCCGGGATCGGATGCCCATACGCTACGGTTCCGCGTTCCGGACCGGGACGTCCCATTCACTGACCGTCTGATCGGCACGATGCGCACCAACCTCAGCCACACGCTGGGTGACTTCGTTCTGCGTCGGCGTGATGGGCTGTATGCCTACCAGCTGGCCGTCGTGGTCGATGATGCCGCCCAGGGCATTTCCGACATCGTGCGTGGGGCCGACCTGCTCGGGAACACGCCGCGACAGCGCCTGCTGCAAGAAGCATTGGACCTACCGGAGCCAAGGTATCTTCATGTACCGCTGGTGCTGGATGCGCAGGGCAATAAACTCTCGAAATCCCAGGGGGCCGCGCGGCACGCCAGCGAGAGGCCGTCGGACGTCGCCATGGCTGTTTTGCATTTCCTGCGGCAACGTCCTCCGCCGGAATTGCAGGCGAACCCGATTGCCGAAATTTGGGAATGGGCCTCGAGGAACTGGCAACCCGAGCGGTTTGCTTCGATTACAGGCAGCGGTGCAGATGCTGCGATGACGCGGTTCTGAGGCGGAACGTCACAGACCGAGTAACCCTGCGCACGATCACTGGTGCGGCGGACCCGAACCGCCCGCCGTCGCAAGCAACGGCGGGCTGCGGTATCAGTCGACGCTACGCATGGACAGGCGGACACGCCCCTGGCGGTCGACTTCCAGCACCTTGACCCGGACCACATCGCCTTCCTTGAGTTTGTCGCTGACTCGCTCGACGCGCTCTTCAGAAATCTGCGAGATATGAACGAGGCCATCCTTGCCCGGCAGGATCTGGACAAAGGCGCCGAAGTCCATCAGGCGAACGACCTTGCCTTCATAGACCCGGCCCACCTCGACCTCGGACGTGATCAGTTCGATGCGTCGCTGCGCCTCACGGCCAGCCGCGCCATTGACAGAAGCGATCTTCACCGTACCGTCGTTCTCGATATCGATCGTGGCACCCGTTTCTTCGGTGATTCCACGAATGACCGCACCGCCCTTGCCGATCACCTCGCGGATCTTCTCCGGATCGATCTTCATGGTGATGATGGTGGGCGCCCACTCCGACATCTGCGGACGGGCCGCAGTGATGACCTTGGCCATTTCGCCCAGGATGTGCAACCGAGCCTTGTGAGCGGATTCGAGGGCAACCTGCATGATTTCCTTGGTGATGCCCTCGATCTTGATGTCCATCTGCAGGGCCGTGACGCCATCGGCGGTACCGGCAACCTTGAAATCCATATCACCCAGATGATCTTCATCGCCGAGGATGTCGGTCAGCACCTGATACTGATTTCCCTCCAGGACCAGACCCATGGCCACACCGGCCACCGGCGCCTTGAGCGGCACACCGGCATCCATGAGTGCAAGGCTGGTACCGCAGACCGATGCCATCGAACTCGAGCCGTTCGACTCGAGAATTTCCGAGACCACGCGAATGACATAGGGGAAATTCGCCATATCGGGCATCACTGCAGCAACGCCACGACGGGCAAGGTTGCCGTGTCCGACTTCGCGCCGCTTGGGCGAGCCCATCATGCCGGTCTCGCCCACCGAGAACGGCGGGAAGTTGTAGTGCAGCATGAAGGGCTCCTTACGCTCGCCCGTCAGCGCATCGATGATCTGCGCGTCGCGCCCGGTGCCGAGCGTGGTGGTGACCAGTGCCTGCGTCTCACCGCGAGTGAACAGCGCGGAACCATGGGTCCGCGGCAGCACGCCCGTCTGCACGGTGATCTTGCGCACGGTGTGCATATCGCGCCCGTCGATGCGCGGTTCGTTGGCGATGACCCGGCGGCGGACCAGATTGTATTCCAGCCGGCCCAGTTCATCGGCAACCTTGCGGGCATCGAACTTCGGAGCATCACCGCCCGACAGGGCTGCCACGGTGGCGGATTTGATTTCACCCACCTTGGCGTAACGCGCCTGCTTTTCGATGATGGTGTAGGCCTTGCCCAGTTCGGCTTCGGCCTGAGCCGCGACCGCCTTGGCCAAGTCTGCATCGAGTTCCGCGCCCTTCCAGTCCCACGCCGGCTTGCCGGCTGCCGCCGCCAATTCACGGATGGCCTGAATGGCAGTCTGCATCTGCTGATGACCGTAGACAACGGCACCCAGCATGACGTCCTCCGAGAGGATCTGCGCCTCCGACTCGACCATCAACACCGCATCTGCGGTACCGGCGACCACCAGATCCAACAGCGAAGTCTGCATCTCCTTGTTGTTCGGATTGAGCAGATATTCGCCGTTCCGATAGCCGACGCGGGCCGCGCCGATCGGACCCTTGAAAGGAATGCCGGACAGGGCAAGCGCAGCGGAGGCACCGAGCATGGCCGGAATGTCGGAGTCGATCTCCGGGTCGAGAGAGACAACCGTGGCGACCACCTGTACTTCGTTGAAGAAATACTCCGGAAACAACGGACGGATGGGGCGGTCGATGAGACGCGAGATCAGGGTTTCGCGCTCCGTGGGACGTCCTTCACGCTTGAAGAATCCACCCGGAATGCGACCGGCAGCGTAAGTCTTCTCGATGTAATTCACCGTCAGCGGGAAAAAATCCTTGCCCGGCTGGGCCTCTTTGCGGCCGACTGCGGTGACCAGCACCGCGGTATCTCCCATGGAGACGAGCACCGAGCCGTCGGCCTGGCGAGCGAGCCGTCCGGTTTCGATGGTGACTGTGTGGGGTCCGTACTGAAATGTCTTTTGATGGACGTTCACGATGATGTCCGATTCGGCTCTGCCGAAAGTAGGGTGCAAAAACGGAACCGGCCCGCTGAGCGGGCCGGAGACGATGGGATCAGCGGCGCAGGCCGAGTTTGGCAACCACGGCCTGATAGCGCGTGGGCTCGCTGTCCTTCAGGTAGTCGAGCAGTTTGCGACGCTGGGTGACCAGTTTGAGCAGACCGCGACGCGACGAGTGGTCGCTCTTGTGCGTGCTGAAGTGATCTCCCAGCTCGCTGATGCGGGCCGAGAGCAATGCAATCTGCACTTCGGGAGAACCCGTGTCATTCGCGCCACGGGAGAATTGACCTACGATCTCGCTCTTACGCTCGGTGGACAGTGCCATCGGTTGGAAACCTCGAAACTCTGATATTTCGCATTAAATGAGCCGCGCATTTTAGCCGTATCGGTCGACCTTTCTCAAGGGCAAACTCAGCTTTGGCCCATACCGTCGACGAAGAGCCGTTGAACACGAACGCTTCGGTCGTCGCTCACGGATACCAAGCCGAGAAACCGTGAATTTTCGTCGTAGGCGCGCAACACAATCCCCGGCGACCAGCCATGCGCCAGATGCAACACCCGGCCTTGGCGCAGGTGCAGACTTGCGGACGGGTCCAGATCGAGCTGATCCAAATCCGCGAAACCGGCATCGGCTGCGAGCAAACCCGGTGGCGGCACATTTCCCCACGCGCCGGCAGCAGCCCAGGCCTCCAATTCATTCAGGGTGGTCATTTCTGCGGCCGAAAACGGCGCAACCCAGACGCGTCGCAGCGCGACGAGGTGCCCCAGGGTCCCGAGGCCCTGCGCGATCTCCTCCGCCAGCACACGGATGTACGTTCCCTTCGAGCAGCGCACGTGAAAGCCGAATCGCCCGGCTGCGGCCGACTCGGCGGACCAATGCTCCATTCCGATCTCATGGATCACGATCCGGCGCGGCTCGCGATCGACCACCACACCGCGTCGGGCCAGTTCGTAAAGCGGTCTGCCATCCTTTTTTAGGGCCGAATACATGGGCGGGATCTGGCTCCGTTCGCCCAGGAATCCGGCCAGCACGGCCAGCAAACGGTTCTGGTCGAGTCCGGGAATCGGCGCCTGCCTGACGACTGTGCCCTCGGCATCCCCGGTATCCGTAGCGGCGCCCAGTTGCACCGTTGCCGAATAGACCTTGCTCGCTCCCAATAACTGGCCGCAGGCTTTGGTTGCCTGCCCGAAGCACAGCGGCAACATCCCGGTGGCCATCGGATCGAGCGTCCCGGCATGGCCTGCCTTTTCGGCCTGCAGTAGTCGTCGGACGCGTTGCAGCGCCTGAGTGGAGGTCAGTCCAGAGGGCTTGTCCAGCAAAACGATGCCATCGACCCGTCGCCAGCGACGAGGGGCCGCCGGACTCGCATCGGGCTCAGTCAATTCAGGCTTCCTCGTCGTCCCGATCCGGGTCGGACGCGTGCCGACCCTGATCATCGCGCACTGCACGGGTGATCAGGTCGTCGAGCCGGTTGCCACGCTCCAACTCGTCGTCAGGTTGGAAATGCAACTCAGGCGCGATTCGCAGACGCAATGCCCGACCGAGCGGGCCGCGCAGATACTGGGCGGCTTCGTCCAGAATTTCACGCTGCAACGGGTCGTGAGGATCACCCGTTAGCATCGAGTACAGAACCCATGCGTGCGAGAGATCCGGCGAGACCTTGACGTGGGTGATCGTGAGGGGCTTCAGACGCGGATCTCGGACCTCACGCAGCAGCATCTGGGACAGGGTTCGTTGCACCTGTTCCGCGACCCGTTTGGCCCGAGGTACTTCGCGCGGCATAGCACTGCTTACGCGCTGCGCGCGACCTCGAAGCGGGCGAAGCATTCGATCTGATCGCCGGCTCGAATGTCGTTGTAGTTGCGCACGCCGATACCGCATTCGGTGCCGGCACGGACTTCACCCGCGTCGTCCTTGAAGCGGCGCAGGGAATCGAGTTCACCCTGGTGGATGACCACGTTGTCACGCAGCACGCGCACCGGGTTGCCACGCTTGATGAATCCCTCGACGACCAGACAGCCAGCCACTGTGCCGAATTTGCTGGAGCGGAATACCTCGCGCACCTCGGCCAGACCCACGATCTGTTCTTTGATCTCGGGCTTGAGCAGGCCGGAAACCCAGCTGCGCACGTCATCGATCGCCTCGTAGATGATGCTGTAGTACTTGACCTCGACACCCTGATCCTTGAGGGCGTTACGGGCAGCCCCATCCGCTCGGACATTGAAGCCAATGATGCGCGCCTTGGACGCAGCGGCGAGGGTCACGTCCGAAGCAGTGATGCCGCCGACTCCACTGGCGATGACTTTGACCGCCACCTCGTCCGTACCAATCTTGGACAGCGAATCGCGCAAAGCCTCGGCGCTGCCCTGCACGTCAGCCTTGACGATGAGAGTAACGATCTGCGCCTGCGCCTCGCCCATCTGAGAGAATACGTCTTCGACCTTCTTGGTGGCGCCTGCAAGCCGCACGTCGCGCGACTTGCTCTGTCGGAACAGCGCCACCTCGCGGGCCTTGCGTTCGCTCTCAACGACGAGCAGGTCATCGCCCGCCTTGGGTGCATCGGACAAACCAAGCACCTGCACCGGGACTGCGGGACCGGCCTCGTCCACACTCCGGCCGGTCGCATCGAACAATGCCCTGACCCGGCCGAACTCTGTACCTGCGATGATCGGATCGCCGGCCTTGAGCGTACCGCGCTTGACCAGTACCGTCGCCACCGGACCCCTGCCCTTTTCGATGCTCGATTCGAGCACGACGCCGGAGGCATGACCGGCAGCCGGCGACTTCAGATCCAGCACTTCGGCCTGCAACAGTATGCTCTCCAGCAACTGATCGATCCCAGTTCCGTCACGCGCCGAGACGTTCACGAATATGACGTCTCCGCCCCATTCTTCCGGAATGACGCTCTGCTTCGACAGTTCGTTGCGGACCCGGTCCGGGTCAGCGTCCCCTTTGTCGATCTTGTTCACTGCGACGACGATCGGCACCTCTGCCGCACGGGCATGTTGAATTGCCTCGATGGTCTGAGGCATGACGCCATCGTCCGCTGCCACGACCAGCACCACGATGTCCGTGACGTTGGCGCCGCGGGCCCGCATCGCCGTGAATGCCGCGTGACCCGGTGTGTCGATGAAGGTGATCATCCCGCGCGGCGTCTGCACCTGATAGGCACCAATGTGCTGCGTGATGCCGCCGGCCTCGCCCGCCGCAACCTTTGCGCGGCGGATGTAGTCGAGCAGCGACGTCTTGCCGTGATCGACGTGACCCATGATGGTGACGACTGGCGGTCTTGGCAGCGATTCGACTTCGCTCCCGGAGCCAACCAACTGATCTTCGAGCTCGTTCTCGTTGAGACGGACCGCCGTGTGTCCGAACTCCTCCACCACCAGCTGCGCCGTGTCCTGATCGATGGGCTGGTTGATGGTGGCCATGACACCCATCTTCATCATCGTCTTGATGACTTCGTTGGCTTTCACCGCCATGCGGCTGGCCAATTCGCCCACGGTGATGGTCTCGGGTATCTGCACGTCACGCTTGACTGGTGCGGTAGGTTCGACAAAGCCATGCCGCGAGTCCAGATTGACCTGCGGTGTCTTGCGGAAGCGACTGGGCGCATGCTTCTTCTTGGAACGTGCGCTGGCACCCGCGGCCACGTGAAGCTCCTGACGACCATATTTGGTCGCCGCACCGCGTTGGTCGCCGGCTCCGCTCTCTGGAGGACGTACTTTGGCACGCAGCGCCTCCGCCGCACGCCGCTCGGCCTCAGCGCGGTCACGTTCTGCCCGTTCGGCGCGCTCGCGCGCTTCCGTCTCGGCCTGCCGTCTGGAGTCTTCTTCGGCGCGTTGCCGACTCTCCTCGTCGAGCTTCCGTCGCTCCTCGGCTTCGATCCGTTCGCGCTCGACTCGTTCGGCCTCGCGCCGCTGGTCTTCGGCGAGCTGAACGGCACGCCGTTCATTTTCCTCGGCGTTGCGTACACGGTCGATTTCTTCCTGCCGTTGGCGGGCCTCTTCCTCCAGCACCGTGCGGTTCAGATAGGTCTTCTTGGCCCGCACTTCGACCGCCACCGTACGGGCGCGTCCCTGGGGCGAGGCTAGTTTGATTTCCTGTTGCTGCTTGCGCTTGAGGGTGATTTTGCGAGGTGCTGCTGCGTCATCGACCCGACCATGGGCACGGCGCAGGAACGTGAGCAACTCCATCTTGGCCTCATCGCTGATGATGGCATCCGCGCCACCCACCTTGATGCCAGCCTCGTCCAGCTGCGTAAGCAGACGCTCCACCGGCACCTTCAGCGCTTCCGCAAATTGACTTACCGTCACTCCCGCCATGGATCTACTCCCATCAGGCCTGCTGACCCTGCTCGAACCAATGCTTGCGGGCCGCGAGAATCAACTCGCCGGCACGCTCGGGTCCGAGTTCGGGAATGTCCGCGATGTCATCAACGGCCTGTTCCGCCAGATCCTCGCGCGTAATGATGCCGCGCCGCGCGAGTTCCGCGGCAAGTTCATCGTCCATGCCTTCCAGATCGAGCAGGTCGTCGGCAGGAACGCCGCTATCCGAACTCTCCTCAGTGGCAATCGCCTGAGTGAGAAGCACATCGCGCGCACGGTTGCGCAATTCGTTGACGAGATCTTCGTCAAACTCCTCGATTCCCGCCAACTCGGCCTGCGGGACGTAGGCAATTTCCTCGATGCTGGAGAATCCCTCCTGCACCAGAATTCCGGCGACGTCTTCATCCACGTCCAGTTGCTTCATGAACAGGTCGCGCACGGCCGCCTGCTCAGACTCGCTCTTCTCCTCGGCAGCCTGCTCGCTCATGATATTGAGGCGCCAGCCGGTCAGCTCGGATGCCAGGCGGATGTTCTGACCGCCGCGGCCGATTGCCTGCGAGAGCTTTTCCTCGGCAACGGCGATGTCCATCGAGTGGGCATCCTCGTCCACGACGATGGAGCTCACCTCGGCAGGCGCCATCGCGTTGATCACGAACTGCGCGGCATTGTCAACAAATGGGATGATGTCGACGCGCTCGCCCGCGATTTCGTTTGAAACCGCCTGCACGCGCGACCCGCGCATGCCTACGCAGGCACCCACCGGGTCGATGCGTGAATCATTGCTGCGCACGGCAATCTTCGCACGGGCACCCGGATCGCGGGCGGCCCCAAGAATATTGATCAGACCCTGCCCAACTTCAGGCACTTCCAGCTTGAACAGTTCGATCAGGAACTCTGGCGCCGTACGACTCAGGAACAGCTGCGGGCCGCGGGGTTCAGAACGTACATCCTTCAGGAATGCCTTGATCCGGTCCTGCGTGCGGACGGGCTCACGTGGAATCATCTGGTCGCGTGCGATGAATCCTTCCGCGTTGCCGCCGAGGTCCACAAAGATTCCGTTGCGATCGACGCGCTTGACGATACCGGAGACCAGCTGACCCACCCGGTTGCGGTATTGATCGACGACCTGGGCGCGCTCAGCCTCGCGCACCTTCTGAACGATGACCTGCTTGGCGGTCTGGGCCGCGATACGCCCGAACGCCACTGAATCGAGCGGCTGCTCGACATAGCCACCGACGACCGCGCTGGCGGTCATGTCGAGTGCGTCCTCGAAGCGCAGTTCCTTGTCAGGAAACTCGAGTTCGTTTGAATCGTCAGCAAAGACTTTCCACCGACGGAACGTATCGTAGTCCCCGGTCTTGCGGTTGATGGCAACCCTGACGTCGATTTCCTCGCCGTACTTCTTGCGGGTTGCCGACGCGAGCGCTGCCTCCAGCGCCTCAAAGATGATTTCCTTGTCGACGCCCTTCTCGTTGGAAACGGCCTCGACGATGTCCTTGATCTCTTTGCTCATCGCCTTCTGTCCTCCCGCACTCCGGGAATCATGCCTCTGGCACCAAATGTGCCTTTCGTATGGAGACGAGCGGCAGCGTGTGCCGTTCCCCCTCCACGTCCACCTCGATCGCGCCTTCTCCAGTCGCGACCAGCCTGCCGGCAAATCTTCGCCGTTGTCCGACGGCGTGCACCATTTCCACGAAGACCTCGGCCCCGACGAAACGAGCGAAATGCGCGCCGGTACGCAGCGGACGGTCTAACCCTGGCGACGACACCTCGAGGGTGTAGTTACCCGGGATCGGATCAGCTGCGTCCAGCACCTCGCTGACCGTCCGACTGACGCGTTCGCAGTCCTCCACCGTGATGCCCTGCTCCGCATCCAGGTAGAGGCGCAGAAGTCCGTTGCCCTTACCGCCGGAGAACTCAAGTTCCCACAGCTCGTAGCCGAGTGACTCGACGACGGGACGCAGGAGCGTCTCGAGCGTATCCCTCAACACTGTCCTGTTCCCCGCGCAGCGCACGACCAAAAAAAAATGGGCCGCGGCCCATTCGTTGCTTCGCGACCCCCGACGAGGGGCGCCGCAAATGAAAAATCCCCTCGTCGGGGATTTCTCGGGCGAATCCACCGCCAAGGTGCTTGAGCGGTACCAAACCCGCTCAGAACCCCGGCCAGCGAGTGCCGGCAACCAATTTCTTGCCAGTCTCCTCGGGCCGCCGATTCTATAGCACCTGCCTAGGGTTCGCTAGTCCGCCATCGTGCGCCCGCGTGTCTCGATCACAAAGGGCACCAGCAACAAGCCGACCAGCGGCGCGATACTCACCCAGGCAATGGCAGTCAGCGCGTGCTCGGTCCCGCGCGCAGCGATCGTACCCACGATGAACGGTCCCGCCGAGGCGAGCAGGCGGCCGATGTTGTAACAAAAGCCCGACCCGGTTCCCCTCAGCCGAGTGGGGTAGAGTTCCGGCAAATAGAACGTGAAACTCCCAAAGATGCCGAATACCGCCAACCCGACAAAAAAGAACAAATAAAGTCGGGTGCCGGGCGGCCAGTCCATCCCTGCAGCCAGGAAAATCGCCATTGCCGATGCCAAAAAGTACATGGCGAACATGGGCTTACGCCCAAGATGCTTGGCGATCGGAATGAGCAGCAGCGTACCGAGCAAGCCACCCAGGTTGTAGGAGAGGTTCGCCTGCGTCTTCCATGACTCGATGAGGGCACGGGTCCCTGACCCATCGAGGCCCGACGCCTTGGCCGTTGCCTGGGCGAGTCCGGCGGCGATGGTGGGCAGAAAGCCGTTGATGGTCCACCAGGACACCAGGGCCACCGCAGCCAGCAGCGTGCCGCGCACGGTGATGCCGAGCGTATCGGCCGCAAATAGGTCAGCAACCCGGGCCGGGGCAACGCGCGCTCGGCGCTCGCTCCAACGCTCCGGCTCTTTCACGAAATGCCGTACCGCGAACGTGACCGCGGCAGGAACGAGGCCAAACAGAAAGATGACCCGCCACGAAACTTCCGGACTGTCTGCAAGCCAATGACCGGCGATCAGCTGGTTGACCAATGTTGCGAGCAACAAACCGACAGGCGCAGCTGTATACAAAAGCGCACCTGCCTCCACTCGGCGGTCCTCGGGCATCACTTCGGAGACGATGGCTGCGCCGGCCGCCCATTCCCCACCGATACCCAGACTGGCCAAAAGACGGAATGCGAATAACCAAGCAAGGTTCGGCGCAAACGCACATGCGGCGGTGCCGACCGAGTACATGATCATGGTGATCACCATCGTGCGCTTGCGACCGATCCGATCAGCCAGAACACCAAAGAAAACCCCACCGATCGCCCAGCCGACCAACAGCATGGCAGTGAGTAAACCGGTCCAATAAAGTGTCGCCGCCTTGGCCTCGGGCGTGCCAATTTCAATGCCCAGCAAGGTTGGAACACAGTTCGGCGCCACATAGTTGAAGAGAATGGCGTCAAAGAGATCAAAGCCCCAGCCCAGCCACGCGGCCAGCAACACAGTCCACTGGTATCGAGTCAATCCGAGCATCGAAGCTGAACCCCGCAGCGATTGAGTTCGGTTGCAACTGAACGACCGGCGGGTGCCCGCCGAAAAATTCAAGCGAGGAGCGGAGCCAATGCGTCGGCGATACAGTCCACGTTTTGTTCGCTGATACCAGCCACGTTCATCCGGCCGTCCGAAGTGACGTAGATGTGATGCCGATCGCGCAGCGTGGTGATGGCCTCGGCGTCTAGCCCCAGCAAGGAGAACATGCCACGGTGCCTGGTCAGCCAGCCGAGATCCAAGTCGGCTCGCCGCGCGGCGAGCCGATCTGCCAGCAAGGCGCGCAACGCTTTCATCCGACCGGTCATCGTCAACACCTCATCGTTCCACTGTTGCTGCAGCAGGCTGCCATCCAGGACTCTGGCGGCCACTGCCGCGCCATGATCGGGCGGCATCGAGTAAGCACATCTGCCCGTCCGGGCCTGATGGGTGGCGACGGCGGCCGCGGCCGCCGCGCTACGGGAAATCACGGCCAGAGCACCAGTGCGCTCTCGATAAAGGCCGAAGTTTTTCGAGCATGAGATCGCCAGCAGCAATTCTGGCAGCCGTTCCGCCATGACTCGCAGCCCATACGCATCGGTATCGAGGTCGTCCCCGAATCCCTGATAAGCAAGATCGATGAAGGGAATCAGGCCCCTCTGCTCGAAGAGCGCCGCCAGAGCGTTCCAGTTCGCAGGGCTAAGCTCGGCGCCGGTCGGGTTATGGCAGCAGGCGTGCAACAGCACCACGGCGCCCGGGGGCAGACGGGACAATGAGTCGTGCATGCGGTTGAAATCGACCGCGCGGCTTCTCGGATCGTAGTAGGGATACCGCTGTAACCGCAGTCCGGCGCTACCGATCAACGGCTCGTGGTTTGCCCAGGTCGGGTCGCTGACATGGACAATCGCCTCCGGCGCGCTGGTCCGTATCAACTCCGCACCAACCCTTAGCGCGCCGCAGCCACCGACGGTCTGGATGGTCGCCGTGCGTTCGCGAAGACCGGCCGCAAGCGGACCGAGAGCCAGCGCGACGATGCGTTCGTTGAACTCGAGATTGCCCGCAGGCCCGACATAGCTCTTCGTGGTCTGCCCAGCCAAAACCTGCCGCTCGGCTTCCCGCACGGCTGCGAGCACGGGCGTATTGCCGGCCGCGTCGCGATACACGCCCACACCGAGATCTATCTTGCCGGGATCGGGATCCTTGCGAAAAGCAGCAGTGACGCCGAGGATGGGATCCGGAGGCAGCGGTTTGAGTTCATCGAACATGCGCCTATGTTAGCGCGCTGTCCCGCCGGGCACGACTTTCTGATCGATCGCTCCGAACAGGCTGGCCCCGCCCCGATCAAACATCTCGATTCGGACCCGATCACCGAACGAAAGATACGGCGTCCGCGGCTCTCCGCTGTCCAGCTGCTCGAGCGTTCGCAATTCGACCAAACAGGAAGACCCACGAGAGCGTTCGTAGTTCGACACCGTTCCCGACCCAATGATCGTACCGGCTCCAAGCCGCCGGGTTCGGGTCAGGTGCTCGATCAATTGACCGAAATGAAAGGTCATGTCCTCGCCGGCCTCCGGCCGGCCGAAAAGCCGACCATTGATATGGGATACCAATGGCAAGTGGACCTTGCCACCATGCCAGGCCTCCCCCAGTTCGTCGGGGGTCACTGCAACGGGCGAGAACGCGGTCGCGGGCTTCGATTGATAAAATCCGAAACCCTTGGCCAATTCGCCGGGGATCAGGTTGCGCAGCGACCAATCGTTTACGAGCATCAGCAAACGCACGTAACCAGCGCCTTCGTCAGCCGGCGTGGTCATCGGCACGTCACCCGTCACCACCGCGATTTCGGCCTCGAGATCGATGCCGTAGCTCTCGCTGGGAACGGGCACGTCGTCGGTCGGCCCCAACAGGTCATCGGAACCGCCCTGATAGACCAGCGGGTCTGACCAAAAACTCGGTGGCAAGTCGACGCCACGCGACTTGCGAACCAGTTCCACGTGGTTGACATAGGCCGATGCGTCCACCCACTGGTGGGCGCGCGGCAGCGGTGCCATCACCAGCTTCGAATCGAAGGGCAGGCTGCCGCTCGCCCGACCCGACTCCAGATCATCCGCGACACGTTGTAACTGGGGCGCCAGTCGGGCCCAGTGATCGAGCGCCTGCTGCAGCGTGCCAGCCAAATGGGGGACGGGAACCGCACGCGTGAGATCTCGACTGACGACCAGCAACGCGCCATCCCGACTGCCATCCTTCAAAGATGCGAATTTCATGGTTTTGACTTCCAACTATCGACGTAACCTGCCCACTCGACCGATTGACCAGCTGTCGTGACATCGAGCGCGTCGCGCGTGTCGATCATGACCGCGTATTCATCGGTTGCGGGCTTGGGCTGTACGAACATCCGCGACAGCGCCTTGGGGTGGGGACCATGGGTGAAGCCGGATGGATGAAAGGTCAGCATGCCCGGCTTGATGTTGTCGCGACTGAAAAAATCCCCGGCGTGATAGAAGATCACTTCTTCGTAATCGTCGTTGTTGTGAAAGAACGGTACTTTGAGTGCCGCGGGATCCGTTTCAAAGGGGCGTGGCACGAAGGTGCAAACCACGAAACGCGGTGTCAGGAATGTCGTGTGCGCCGACGGCGGCAGGTGATAGCGGTGACTCATCAGCGGCCGGATATCCCGCACGTTGATGCGCACCACCGACAGGTCGCCATGCCAGCCCACCACGTCCAAGGGGTTGTAGTCGTAGCTGATCGTGGAAATCTCACCGCGCCGTTTGACTTCAACCTGCCAACCGCGGGCCACATGCTGCTGCTGCAGGTATTCCGCATCGATGTGCGGCGCCTCCAACGAGGCGGGATCGAAAATGGCGTGTTGGCCGACCAGTCCTTTTTCCGGCAGACGATAGCTCTGGTTGGTCGCTTCGATCAGCAGGCCGTCCAGTGGTTGTGAGGTCTCGATCCGCCACATCGTACCCCGTGGCAGCATGACGTAGTCGCCGGTCCCTATCCGCAGGTGGCCGAAGTCACAGTAGAGTTCCCCCGCTCCGGCATGCACGAACAGCAGATCGTCGCCGTCAGCATTTCGTGCCAGACAGGGCATGCTGCCGGGTAAATGCCAGTAGCGGATCGCGCAGTGGGGGTTACTCAGCACTGCGGGCGCAGCCCAGGGGCTCGCGGCAGTGGCGGTCAACTGGTTGAGGTCCAAGGCGCGGGGACGCAGGGGACCGCTGAAATCGCTCCACCCGGTTGGCGGCCGGCGATGGTGGAAAAAAGCTGCGGGACCGAAGAATCCCTCCTTGCTCATCTCCCGCTCATACGTTCCATCCGGCAGGTCACAGTGCGCCTGGCGCGACGCATTACCCTCGACACGTGCAACTGGAAAATAGCTTTTCATTTCAGATCACCCCGCGGCGTTCCTGGTCGAGTTCGATGGATTCGAACAATGCGCGGAAGTTACCCTCCCCGAAACCCTCGTTACCCTTACGCTGAATGATCTCGAAAAAGATCGGCCCAATGACATTGGCCGTGAAGATCTGCAGCAGAATGCCCTCGGAATCGCTCCCATCGATCAGGATGCGCCGTCGCCGCAGTTCATCCAGCGGCTCGCGATGACCAGGAACCCGCCCCGGCACCCCCTCGTAGTAGGTATCCGGGGTCTCCTGAAAGACCACGCCGTTGCCTCGCAACGCATCGACCGTCGCGTAAATATCGTCAGTCGCAAGTGCAATGTGCTGAATACCCTCGCCACGGTACTCCCTGAGATACTCCTCGATCTGTGACTTGTCGTCCTGCGACTCATTGATCGGAATGCGGATCCGACCACAGGGACTGGTCATCGCGCGGCTGAATAAACCGGTTTTGCGACCCTCTATATCGAAATAGCGGATTTCTCGGAAATTGAACAAGCGCTGATAGAAGCCCGCCCACTTATCCATGTTACCGCGCTGGACGTTATGGGTGAGGTGATCGATCAGTTGCAAACCGGTCTGCGGGGCCTGCGTGCCGCTGCCAATCGCCACGAAATCGACGTCGTAAATGGTGCGATCCCCGTAACGATCCACCAGATAGATGATGCTGCCGCCGATCCCCTCGATTGCCGGAATATTGAGTTCCATCGGTCCGACCGGATTGCTGACTGGGGTTGCGCCCAGCGACACGGCGCGCTTGAACGCGGCGGCGGCGTCCCTCACACGGAACGCCATCGCACAGGCAGAAGGCCCATGGATTGCGGCGAAACGCTGTCCGAAACCGTCTGGCTCGGCATTGATGATGAAGTTGATGTCCCCTTGGCGGTGCAGTGTGACGTTCTTACTGCGGTGTCGCGCGGTCACCGGGAATCCCATGCGTGCGAACAAAGAACGCAGTTGTTCCGGATCAGGTGCCGTGTACTCGACGAATTCAAACCCGTCGGTGCCCATCGGGTTGTCAAACAGATCCGCCATCGGCGCTCTCCCGCTTAATTAGTTGCACATGCAACGGTTCGGTCGATCATATCCGAAGTCTGTCGCCGAGCCCATGCCCCTCGGGGACACCGTCCGAAGGAGGCCGAACGAGCGCGGCAACCGCGGCACCGCGGTCGAACCGACTGGCGGCTCGATAGCTTGCCGGCTCGCGAGCGGCGAGCCGGTGGCGAGGGGAGACGGCCGAAGGAGATGGCGGGAACTGGTGGGCCGTATTGGATTCGAACCAATGACCAGCGGATTAAAAGTCCGATGCTCTACCGACTGAGCTAACGGCCCAACGTTGGAAGCGCCGAATGATACCGGATCGCAGCCACGGGATCACCGGTAGCGGGTGGAATCGGGCAATCCCGCGGACTCGAACCCTGCCCTGCGCAGTCGGCAGGAATCACACCGCCCACACGCCAACCCGTCTGCGTCGGCCTGATAGCACGAAACCGTGATGGAAAAATCCACGCCGAGTTCCGTTCCAAGCCGGATGATTTCCGCCTTGCTGAGATCGATCAACGGTGTTCGAAGGTGGACCGGTGCGGTTCCCTCTACACCCGCCCGCGTCGCGAGATTGGCCATGCACTCGAACGCCGCGATGAATTCCGGCCGGCAGTCCGGGTAGCCCGAGTAGTCAACGGCGTTGACCCCAATGTAAATATCCCGAGCGCCGAGTACCTCGCTCCAGGCCAATGCGAGCGAGAGGAATACCGTATTGCGGGCCGGCACGTAGGTGATGGGAATTCCGGTCGAGGTGCCGCTTTCAGGTACCTGCAGTCGGGTATCCGTGAGGGCGGATCCGCCGAACGCAGCCAGATCAATATTCATAACGCGGTGTTGGACTGCGCCGAGCGCCTGAGACACGTGGCCAGCCGCTGCCAATTCGGCAGAGTGGCGTTGTCCATACGCAAAACTGAGCGCGTAGCAATCGTGTCCAGCCTGTCGCGCCAAGGCAAGGCAGGTAGCGGAGTCCAATCCGCCGGACACCAGAACGACCGCCCGCGTCACCGTGGCCCCCATCGCGCGCACCCTCTCCTGCCTGTCATCGACCGGGCTCGTTGCCCCAGAGATACTTGTGCAGTTGGACCTGCAGCCGAACTGCCAGTCGATCCGCCAGTATCCACTCTGCCAGTTGCCGCGGTTCCACCTGACCCCAAACGGGTGAAAACAGTACCTGACAAGCCAAAGGGGTCGGGCGTGACCGCAGTAAATCACGGGCCCACTCATAGTCAGCCCGTGAACACACCACGATCTTCACCTGATCGCGTTCGGTCAGGACGTCGAGATTCTCGAGTCGATTGCGATGGCACTCACCTGAGTCAGGCGTCTTGATGTCCACGACACGGCTGACCCGAGAATCGACTGCGCCAATGTCCAGCGCGCCGCTCGTCTCCAGCGAAACGTCCAGTGATTCGTCACACAGACGCGTCAGTAGATCCAGACAGGTTCGCTGCGCGAGCGGCTCACCTCCGGTCACGCAGACATGACGCACCCCGCTGGACCGCGCCTGCTGCACCAAGTCTTCCAGGCTGCGCCACTCACCGCCATAGAATGAATATTGCGTGTCGCAGTAAACACACCGCAGGGGGCAGCCGGTCAGTCGGATGAACAGCGTCGGCCAACCCGCCGCATCCGCCTCGCCCTGGATCGAGACAAAGGTCTCGGTGATCTTTAGACGGCTCACCGTCCCTGCGTATCCATCAGTGTCAAGCGAGCCTGCGCAAGCCGCGCAGCCTCCGCATCCGGGAAATTCGTGATGACTTTTTTGAGTGAGGCACGGGCTTCCTTGTCTGCCTGCAACTCATACTGGCAGTACCCCGCCTTCAACAAAGCGTCCGGCAACTTGCGGGAGTCACGGAACGAACTGACGGCCTGAAAATACTTGAGTGCTCCGGCGAAATCCTGCTGAACATAAAGCGACTCGCCCATCCAGTAGGTGGCATTGTCCGCGCGCGGGCCACGCGGATATTTCGTGAGATACAGATCGAAGCCACGCACGGCATCATCGTATCGGCCCGATTTGAGGGCGGCAAAGGCATCCCCGTAGACTGCGGCCTCATCGGCAAAGACGACTTCGGATGACACGGCACTGGCCGGAGTCCCCGCACCGGCAGCGCCATCAGCCGCTTGGGCACCGGATCCCGCAGGTTGCCCCTGCTCCATGAGCATCAGGCGCCGATCGAGATCTGCATACAGTTCACGTTGCTGCTTGCGAAGGCTTTCCAGATCGTTACGGGCCTCGTCAATCTCACCACGCAATGAGCGCAACTCCTGCCTGGAGGTCTCAATCTGCTGTTGCATTTCGACCAAGGACTGGGTGGACCTTCCCTCGAGAGCGTCGAACCGCGTCTCCAGATCCTGCGTTCGCGATTCGAGTTCACGCGTTCCCGCTGCCCCAGCAACTGCTGACACACTCATCAGGACTGCAAGACAGGCGACGATGCGCAAATAGCCGCGACTCATGGGGAATCCTTTGTGATTATTGCTGGGAATAGGAGAACTCGACCCGTCGATTCTTGGCGTAGGCCGCCTCGTCGGCGCCGTCGACGGCCGGCCTCTCCTCGCCATAGCTTACTGTGGTGATCTGGGCATCGGCCACACCCTGCAACAATAACGCCTTGCGCACGGTTTGGGCCCGTCTCTCCCCAAGTCCGATGTTGTACTCGCGCGAACCGCGCTCATCCGTGTGCCCCTCGAGTCGGACCCGTTCCCTCGGATACTTGACCAGATAGGCCGCGTGAGCCGCCACCACTGGCAGATATTCGGCTGAAATTTGGCTGGTGTCATAGCCAAAAAAGACTACGTTTCGCGTCTGCAGCAAGTTCAATGCGCTTTGCTGCTCGGTGGTACTTGCCGAACCTGTGGGTACCGGCCGGCCTGAGCCGGACGCCGTCCCATCGGGACGGGTACTCGCGCTCGAGGCCGCGGCAGCCGATCCCGACCCGACTGCGGCAGAGTCCTCGGGCCGTACCTGACTGGGCTTGGAACACGCAGCGAGGCCAAGCCCCAACACGAGTACTGCAAAAACGTTGATCGGTTTCATATCAAGCGTGCTCCAAAACCAGCCCAGCCCTTCACCACGAGCGATGCGGGCGGTACGCGCCCCGGGTGTAGAGCGAGCCATGATACCTGCTGATCCGCACACTGACGCGGAACTCATCGCTGCAACAACGGCGACCATGCTGGATCACGAACATCCCCCTGATCAGCCGTCAGGCGCTGTTGGAGTCGGCCGTCCGTGGAGACCATCGCCAACCCACCTCGACCCCGCTCTCGGGTGGCGTAGATGATAGCGGCGCCGTTGGGCCCAAAGCTCGGCGCCTCGTCCTGCGTGGCGCCGGTGAGCACCCGCAGTGAGCGATTCCTCAAGTCGTACAGTCCGATCCGGTACCCGCCGCCATCGAGTGTCACCAGGGCCAGCGAATTGCCATCCGGCGACAGCCGTGGGCGAGCATTGTAGGCATTGGTGAACGTGACACGCTGCGCGGTTTTACTCCCGTCGAGATTCGTTTTGTAGATTTGCGGGCTGCCGGCCCGGTCCGAAGTGAAATAAATCACACCGCCATCCCGGGACCATTCGGGTTCAGTATCTATCGCATCGCTGGCGGTGACACGCGTCAGCGACTGATTGGAGAGTTCGAGGACGTAGATATCGAGGTCACCGTCACGCGACAGGGTGAGCGCCAGCCGCCGGCCGTCGGGCGAGAATGTCGGCGCGCCGTTGATACCTGAGCGCGCGGAGACGCGACTACGCTCACCTGTCGAGAGGCGCTGCACATAAACCGAGGATCTGCCACTCTCAAAAGAGACATACGCGAGGAACTGACCGTCTGCCGACCAGGCCGGCGACATCAGAGGTTGGGTCGACTCGGTAACCGTACGCGCGCCATACCCATCCGCATCGGCCACCATCAGCCGATAGTGCTGGTTTGGTGCACGGCCATCCACCGACACATAGGCAATCCGGGTCGCAAAGGCCCCTGGGATTCCCGTCAGTTTCTCGAACACCAGATCAGCGATTCGATGCCCGACCAACCTCGCGTTCTGCTCAGTCACTGCAAGACGATCTGCTAGCAACTGCTGCCCGGTGCGCACGTTGTAGAGTTCAAACGCAACGCTCTCGCCTCCAACGGCATCGCGCGACAGTTGTCCGACCACGATAAAGTCCGATTTCAACAATCGCCAATCTTCGAAACGAATCGCCGCGCCGTTGGCCGGCTGAGACACCAGATCGGCCCGCTCCAGCGGAGCAAACCGACCACTCAGACGCAGATCATTGGCTACTACAGCCGCAACGTCTGCCCTCATATTCGTTGATTGCCCGGCAAATGGAACAATCGCGATGGGTACTGCGTCGCGAACCCCCTGTGTGATGTCGAGCCGCAATTGGCCCCACGCCGGAGCGGCCAACATCAAGGCCAGCCAGAGCCACAGCACCCGCTTTTCAGTATCTAAGCCGCCAAAGGGCCGTGACTGCTTCATCTGAAACCTACTCCCGAGGTCTGAAGACAATGATCAGCCGCCTCTCGAACGCACCCGGATCCGTCGGAGCGGGTAATGGAGATGAACGATAAACGGCATTTGTAATCGATTCGCGAACTGCCGCATCGGCATTGCAGGCGCCGAGTTTGACATCCACCACGGTTCCACCGGGAGCCTGCGTGACGTTCACTGCGCACTCTATGCCAGGCCCTGCCGAAGGAGGACGGATCCAGTTGCGTTCGATCGTTTGTACCAGCAAGGCGCGATACGCATCCCTCGCATCGGCCCGTGCCTCGGCAGCGGCAGTGCTCTCTTCCGCGGCCAGAGCACGTTGCAATTCCGCACGTCGGTCCGCGCTCGCACGGGCCGCCTCTTGGGGCCGCGGTTGGATGTCTGCCGATGCGGCGGCGCCGGTCGGCGGCTTGCTGGTCACCACCGGCGGCGGATGACGAGACGCCGTTTGCTGCGGCGGTTTGGCGGCGGACTGCATGGCGGGTTGGGACCCCTGCGCGACGTCCTGTCGCGGCGATGTGGCCGGCGCTCGCGGCCGCTCGACGGATCTGTCTGGAGCGGCAGCGGCCGGCGAGGCAGCCCGATTTGGCGGACGGGTATCGGCTGCTGACGACGGCGCCGGCGCCGGCATTGACTGGCGGTTCTGCTGCGCACTCCCCTCAGCAGCAATCACCTGTGCAGACGATTCAGCCGCCAATTGCGGACGCGAATTCGACTGCCGGTACTGCACCAAGGACCCCTCTATTGCCAGCGGGATCTGCGGCGGGATCCGTGAGCAGCGGGTTGCGCCCAGGCCAATCGCAACAAAAAACAACAGGTGCAGCAGCATCGAGCCGGTGAGCGCGGACAATCGTCCCTGATCCATCAGCGGCATCGCTCAGCGCCGCTCGCCACGGCTGATATCGAGGGGTTCAGTGACAAAACCAACCTTCGTGGCACCCGACTGCTGCAGCAACACCATGCCCTCTACGACGCGGCCATAGGCTACTGCGGTATCAGCCTTGACCAGCACGGGACGGGCCGGCTCGCGACGCAAGGCAGCCGAGGCGATCTCCTGCAAACGCGAGTGATCGAGTGGCGTGCGCGGATCGCCCAGGTTCAGATACATACGTCCCTGCCGGTCGATGCTCAGCAACAGCGGCTCGAGGCGATCGGGCTCGATTGGAGATGCGCCAGCTTTAGGCAATTCTACCTTGATGCCCTGACTCAACATCGGCGCTGTCACCATGAAGATGATCAACAGTACCAGCATCACATCGATGTAAGGGACGACGTTGATTTCCCCCATGAGTCGCCGCCCGCGTCGACTTGGCGCAATGGCCATCTCAGTTCGTCCCCGCGCCAGCGTGGCGCTGCAGGATAGTCGACAATTCCTCCATGAACGTGTCGTAGCGAAGTTCCAGTCGGCCCACCTGGTCCGCATAGCGGTTGTAGGCGATCACGGCCGGTATTGCCGCAAACAAGCCCATCGCAGTTGCCACAAGCGCTTCTGCGATACCCGGCGCAACCGTGGCCAGTGTCGCCTGCTGCACGTTCCCGAGCCCTTGAAAGGCCCCCATGATTCCCCACACCGTGCCAAACAAACCGACGTAGGGACTGGTCGACCCAATGGTGGCGAGCGTGGACAGATTCTGTTCGAGGTGATCCGTCTCCTTCAATTGCGCGACCTTCATCGCGCGACGACTGCCGTCGAGCAGTTGAGGTCCGGCCAGTCCCAATTGCCCGCGTAGACGAGAAAACTCGCGGAAACCCGCGATGAAAATGCCCGCCATGCCCTTCGGTGCCGCGCTTTCCAGCGATTTGTAAAGCAGGCCCAGATCGCCACCAGACCAGAACTGATCCTCGAAGCGATCGGCGGTTACCCGCGCTTCACTGATATCGCGGCGCTTGCGCAGGATGATTCCCCAAGAGACGACCGAGGCCGCCAATAGCAGCGCCATCACGAATTGAACGATCGGACTCGCATTGAGCATCAGGTCCAAGATCGAGTGCTCGCCGATCATGACCTTGCCCCCTCAATCATTGAACAAACCCAAAGTACCGCCGGCCTTCTCTGCCGCTGGCGGCGCAAGACCGAAATGCAGATAGGCGTTGCGGGTCGCAACACGACCACGAGCGGTCCGCATGATGAAGCCCTGCTGGATTAAAAAAGGCTCGATGACGTCTTCGATCGTGCCGCGTTCCTCGCCAAGCGCCGCCGCGAGGCTGTCGACTCCAACCGGCCCCCCGTCGAACTTTTCGATGATGGTCAGCATGAGCCTGCGATCCATCGGGTCGAACCCCTGCGGATCAACGTCCAGCAGGTCGAGCGCCGCCTGCGCCATCTCTGATGAAACCCGCCCTGAGCCTTTCACCTCAGCATAATCCCGCACCCGCCGCAGCAGTCTGTTCGCAATCCGGGGGGTACCACGTGATCGGGAGGCAATGCGCGTAGCACCCGCAGGATCCATAGGCACGCCGAGGATGCCTGCAGATCGCTCGACGATTCGTTGCAGATCATCCTGCCCATAGAAATCGAGTCGCTGCACGATGCCGAAGCGGTCGCGCAGCGGCGAGGTCAGCAGTCCCGCACGGGTCGTGGCCCCAACCAGCGTGAAGGGCGGCAGATCGATTTTGATGGAGCGCGCACCGGGCCCTTCACCGATCATGATGTCGAGTTGGAAATCCTCCATCGCCGGATAAAGGATTTCCTCGACCACCGGACTGAGCCGATGAATCTCGTCGACGAACAAGATTTCGTTGGGCTGAAGGTTGGTCAGCAATGCTGCCAAGTCGCCCGGGCGTTCGAGCACCGGCCCGGACGTCTGCTTGAATCCCGCGCCCAATTCGTTAGCGATCACCTGAGCCAGTGTGGTCTTGCCAAGGCCAGGCGGTCCGAAAATCAGCACATGGTCCAGCGCTTCAGCGCGTTTGCGGGCCGCCGAGATGAAAATTTCCATCTGCGACTTGACCGACGGCTGCCCGACGTAATCCTTGAGGGTCTTGGGCCGTACCGCGCGATCGTGTGCTTCGTCCTCGCGCTGACCCCCGGCCGAAATCACCCGGTCTTGTTCGATCATCGCATCCGCACCGTGATTGCCTTCATTTTGCTGCCGCCCGCAATGCGTGACGGATGAGTTCCTCGGTGGAAGTGAGCGCGGGGTCTGCACCCTGCAGCAAGCGGGTTACTTCACCGGGTTTGTAGCCGAGCGCCACCAGCGCGCTGAATGCCTCAGACTGCGGGCTGCCCGAGGCGCCGGTTGTCACAACTCCATCAGTTGCGGCCATGTGTCCAAGCGCCTTGAGCCGGTCACGCATTTCGATGATCAGACGCTCGGCGGTCTTGCGTCCGATCCCGGGAATACGCGTCAACGCGGCCACGTCCTGTGCTTCCACACAACGATGGAACTCCTCGACGCTGGCACCCGACAGGATGCCGAGGGCAATGCGCGGACCTACGCCGGAAACCTTGATCAACTCGCGGAAGAGGCTGCGCTCACGCTCCGTACCAAAACCGAAGAGAACGTGAGCGTCCTCACGGACGACCAGATGAGTAAGCAGGGTCACCTCTGCACCGACCGACGGCAGGCCGTAGAACGTGGACATGGGAGCCTCGACTTCGTAGCCGACCCCGCCCACGTCCAACAGCAGTTGAGGCGGATGCTTGGCAGCCAGACGTCCCCGCAGCTGCCCGATCATGGACGCTTCCCCACCGCCGCACCGACGGCCACCCGCGCTTCTCGAGAATAGGCATGGCAAAGCGCTATACCGATCGCGTCGGCGGCATCGGCGCCCAACTCACCGGTCAGCCTCAGTAACGTCCGTACCATCAACTGCACCTGCTCCTTCTGGGCTCCGCCGCTGCCCACCACCGCCAACTTCACTTCCCGTGGCGCATACTCGTGCAGCGTGGGTCCGACTGCAAAGGCTGCGCAAATGGCGGCGCCTCGCGCCTGCCCCAGCTTGAGGGCACTGTCGGCGTTGCGATGCATGAATACCCGTTCGATGGCCACCTCGTCAGGACGGTATTCACGCGCCAATGCCAGTACGCCATCGAAGATCTGCCGCAGACGCTGCGGGAAATCTGCACCCGAGGTACGGATTGTGCCACTGGTGACGTAACTGGCCTCGCCACCCGTCCAATCGATCACGCCGAATCCGGTCGCCAGGGAGCCGGGGTCAATACCGAGGATTCGGACGGGCCCGCTGAGACGGGTCGCTGTTGCGGGCTT
>Ga0209598_10000389_pt1 | contig 35373 bp, 31 predicted proteins | sample M_140807_EF_Meta_FD_187317 | JGI IMG/M metagenome (GOLD analysis project Ga0209598, IMG submission 187317) | Freshwater microbial communities from Lake Montjoie, Canada to study carbon cycling - M_140807_EF_MetaG (SPAdes) (version 2) | ecosystem: Environmental > Aquatic > Freshwater > Lake...
CAGCGCAAGACGGCGGACTACGACCGCTGGCTGGGCGGCATGCGCAGGCTGAGGGCGAAAGTCCTGGGCCGGGCCTGACGGCCCTTGGGGGTCCTGGGCTGGGCCTGATCCCGAACAAGGGGTCAGGAGAAGCCGATCCAGCGGCCGGCCACGGCGACCAGGAGCCAGGTCGACAGGGAGGCCGCGCCGATGGCGAAGGCTGCGGGACCGCCGGAAGAATTGCGCGCAATCAGCGCCCGCCGCACCGTGAAGGTCAGGACCAGGGCCGTGGCCAGGGCGATCATCTTCACAAAGAAGGCGGGGCGGTCATAGAGCTTTACGGCCTCGGAAATCCCGAGCAGGGACCCGGTCACCAGCATCAGTAGCAGGGCTCCAAGGAACCAGCGCCGGGCACCGTGTTCGACCGCGGCGATCGACTGGCGGTTCAGCCCGGCGCCCATCAGCCTCAGGTCAACCATAAGGAGTGAGCCCCCGAGGATGGCGAGGCCCACAAGGTGGACGGACTCGATGACCGGGAAGAGCCAGAGGGACTCCCGGAGCGCAGCCGAGACGGCGGTGGCCTCAATGGCCTCGCAGAGGTCGTAGAGGCTCACGGCGTGTAGCTCCGGCAGGCGGAGAAGGCGGAGATGAAGGCCGGCTGGGGCTTGTCGCAGTCGAACCAGTTGTAGGCGATGAACCGACCACAGATGATGACCCCGATCCAGAGAGCCAGGGAGGCCATGGCAGAGGCCCGGGCCCTGGCGGGGGCGGGTCCTGTGTCCCAGCCGGCAGGCGACAGGCCGTAGGCTCTGTGGAACCGCCAAACGTTCAGGCCAGCCAGAACAAGGAGGATCATCTTGGCGCGGAACCAGGGGCTGTGGAAGGTCCGCTCGGGAATGGCGTAGAACAGCAGGGTGCCGGTCAGCAGGAGCACGATGAAGCCGGCCACCGTCCAGGGCAGGATCTGCCGGAGGGCCTGCGAGACCGGGACCCGGGCCAGGGCGAGGCCCAGGACCCGCAGGTCGATCATGGCGATGGATCCCACGAAGAGAGCGATCGCCACGACGTGTAGGGTCTCGATGATGGCGTACATGTACAGCGACTCATGAAGCGCAATGCTTCCAGTGGTCGTCGCCAGCCAGCTCACGAAGGAATCGATCATGCGGCCTCCCGGTCCGAAGGCCGTGCCCTAGGGCCGCCGCTCGCCCGGATCGGCGCCGTCCTTGGGCGCCCCGGTCCCGGAGGAGCCCATGAAGACCCGACGGCCATCGGTGAAGGTCACATCGCGCCCATTGGCCTTACAGGCCGGAGCGCAGGCCTTGTCCTTCGACTGGTAGCCTCGGACGATGACATTGGTGCCGGGCTTGAGGGAGTCCCGCGTCAGGCCGGAGCGCAGGAGGGTGTTGGGCGTACCGCCCTCGACCATCCAGACCTGGGCTCCGCCGCCCGCCTTGGCCACCGAGACGTGAATCCAGGCGTGTGGATTGATCCACTCCACCTTGGTCACGGTCCCGCGGACCAGGACCGGGGCATTGCCGTCGAACTCGGCGGCGAAGGCGTGGTGCGCCTCGGCCTGGCCTGCCGCACCGGCGATGGACAGTCCGGCGATGGCCGCCAGGGCGGCAAGGGTGCGCGTGGATTTGGAGGTCATGTCGGGGTCTCCGGCTGAATGTCGGTCGGGATCAGGGCAGGGGGTTCTTGCGGAGCTTGCCGAACATCATCTCCTCGACGAACTCGACGCACTTGAACTGCTGGAGGCGGGCGTCCTCGCCCACCCTGCGATAGAGGACCATCGCCACCTTCCAGGGACGGGTGAAGGTTTCGGGGTCGGTGATCTCGGCCTCGTAACGGATATGGTCGGCGTCCGTCAGGGTCCAGCGCTCGACCACGGTCATGGCCGCAGAGTGATGGTTACCCGCCCGGTCGAACCAGGTGGAGTCGGACTGTCCGGTGACGGTGACGACGAGGGTGTCACCCTCCCATTTGGCCACCGACTGGCCCATCCAGGAATCCACCGGCGCCGGGCCCGGGTCCTTAAAGACCAGGTCTCGGACCGCGCCGGCATATTCGTAGGCGATGAGGGTCTCGTTTCCGCCCTGGATGATCTGCAGTGGGAAGCTCATGTAATTGGCCCGCGGCACGCCCGGCAGGTAGCACTTGATCTCAGGATCCCGGTTCAGCCAGTCGGCGCGGTTTTCGTCCCGCTTTGCCTTGGCCTCGGGGGTGTAGGGGATGACGCCGCCCACCACGACCCCTGTGCCAGCCGGCACGGCGCCGATGGCACCGAAGGCCATCACCTCCCGGGCAGGCACCGGAACCACAGGCCCTGGACGCAGGGCCAGGGCGGCGCGGGCGGCATGGGGCTCGATGTTCCAGTTGGCGGTGTTCAGGACCTGCCAGACACCGTTGAGGTCCGGGTGCTTGTCCGGCGTCCGCGGAATCTTGGCGGGCGCGGCTGCGGCGACGCTGAAGGAAACCACTGCAATGAGGGCCGCAAGTCCGCTGCCCAGAATCTTCAGACGCATGGGTCCACCCCGTTTCCCCCGACCAAGCAGGTTAGGCCCTGCTCTGCGTTTTCCGACCGTCGAGCCGTAAGAAGCGATCAGAGCTAGGCGGTCTCACAGATGCCGGGAGCGGTCAAGCCGATCGGGGTCGCGGCCGCAGTTTTGACTCGCCCGTCCCAGGCCCCGCGTATACACCGCCAAGGGAATCCGACGCCGGAACTGGCCCCCTGAACGGCTGGTCCGGAAACCCAAGAGCGAGGAAACGCATGACCGCCATCAATCCGGTGACCGACCTTTCGATGGACGGCGACATCGCCATCATCACCCTGAACTCGCCGCCCGTGAACGCCCTGTCGGCCAATGTGCGCGAGGGCCTGTTCGAGGGCTTCAAGACGGCGACCGCCGATCCCGCCGTCAAGGCCATTGTGCTGATCTGCGAGGGCCGCACCTTCATCGCCGGCGCCGACATCACCGAGTTCGGCGGCGCTGCGCGCGGGCCCTCCCTGTTCGACGTCCAGGCGATGATGGAGAACGCGCCCAAGCCGGTGATCGCCGCCATCCACGGCACTGCCCTCGGCGGCGGCCTCGAGGTCGCCCTGGTCGCCCACTACCGCATTGCCGTGCCCTCGGCCCGCCTCGGCCTGCCGGAGGTGAACCTGGGCCTGCTGCCCGGTGCCGGCGGCACCCAGCGCCTGCCCCGCGTGGCCGGGCCCGAGAAGGCCCTCGAGATGATGACCTCGGGACGCCACGCCCCGGCCAACGAGGCCCTGGCGATGGGCCTGGTCGACGAGCTGGCCGAGGAAGGCAAGCTGCGAGAGGCCGCCGTGGCCTTCGCCCGTCGCTGCGTGAGCGAGAACAGGCCCCTGGTGAAGGTCCGCGACAACAACACCAAGGTCGAGGCCGCCCGCGGCAAGCCCGAGATTTTCGAGGCCTTCCGCAAGGCCAACGCCCGCAAGTTCCGCGGCTTCCTGGCGCCTGAGTACAACATCCGGTGCATCGAGGCGGCGGTGAACCTGCCCTTCGACGAGGGGCTGGCCGTCGAGCGCAAGCTGTTCGGCGAACTGGTCACGGGTTCGCAGTCGGCGGCCCAGCGCTATTCCTTCTTCGCCGAGCGCCAGGCCCAGAAGGTCCCGGACGTGCCGGACGACACCCCCCTGATCCCGGTCAAGTCGGTGGGCATCATCGGCGCCGGCACCATGGGCGGCGGCATTGCGATGAACTTCGCCAATGTCGGCATCGCGGTCACCATCGTCGAGGTCCAGGCCGAAGCCCTGGAGCGCGGCCTGAAGGTCATCCGCGGCAACTACGAGCGCACGGCGTCCCGCGGCGGCATCACCGCCGCCCAGGTCGAGGAGCGCATGGCCCTGATCACGGGCTCGCTGGACATGAACGCCCTGGCCACAGTCGACCTGGTCATCGAGGCGGTGTTCGAGCGCATGGACGTGAAAAAGGAGATCTTCACCAAGCTGGACGCCATCTGCAAGCCGGGCGCCATCCTGGCCACCAACACTTCGGGCCTGAACATCGACGAGATCGCCTCGGTGACCAAGCGTCCCGAGGCCGTGATCGGCCTGCACTTCTTCTCGCCCGCCAACGTCATGAAGCTGCTGGAGATCGTTCGCGCCGACCATACCTCCAAGTCGGTGATCGCCACCTCGATGAAGCTGGCCAAGCAGATCGGCAAGATCGCCGCCCTGGTCGGCGTCTGCCCCGGCTTTGTCGGCAACCGCATCCTGGGCCAGCGCCAGCGCGAAGCCCAGAAGCTGGTCATGGAGGGCGCCATGCCCTGGGATGTCGACCGGGTGCTCTATGACTTCGGCTTCCCCATGGGTCCCTTCGCCATGAGCGACCTGGCCGGCCTCGACATCGGCTGGGTCAAGGAGCGCTCGCAGGGCGAAAGCATCCGCGACGTCCTGTGCGAGATGGACCGCCGCGGCCAGAAGACCGGCGCCGGCTACTATGACTACGACGAGAACCGCAACGCCAAGCCGAGCCCGGTGACCGAGAAGATCATCAACGACTTTATCGTCAAGACCGGCTCCAACCCGCGGACGGTGAGCGACGAGGAGATCCTCGAGCGCTGCATCTATCCGATGATCAACGAGGGCGTGAAGATCCTCGAAGAGGGCAAGGCCATCCGGTCCTCGGACGTCGATGTGGTCTGGCAGAACGGCTACGGCTGGCCCGTCTATCGCGGCGGCCCGATGTGGTACGGCGACCAGATCGGCGCGGCCAAGGTCCTGGAGAAGATGAAGGAATTCCAGGCCAAGATGGGCGACGACTTCAAGCCGGCCCCCCTGCTCGAGAAGCTGGTGGCCGAGGGCAAGAAGTTCTCCGACCTCTGATCGACGCGTCCCGGGCCGGCCCTGTCGCCGGCCCGGGAGCGGATCGCACGCTGGATTCGAATAGGTTTCGGCGTCTATCCTCCCGTTGGGGAAATCTCCGGGGGAGGACGTCATGGCGGGCGAGGCTCGAAACGATAAGCTGATCGTGGGGGCGGCATCCGCCGGCACGATCTTCGAGTGGTACGACTTCTACCTCTACGGCTCCCTGACCGCCTTCATCAGCGGCCACTTCTTCTCAGGCGTGAACGCGACCACGGGGTTCATCCTGGCCCTGATGGCCTTCGCCGCGGGCTTTGCCGTCCGCCCTTTCGGTGCCCTTGTCTTCGGACGGCTGGGCGACCTCTGGGGTCGCAAGAACACCTTCCTGGTCACCATGCTGCTGATGGGGCTGTCGACCTTCGCCGTCGGCCTGCTCCCGGACTACAGCCAGATTGGCCTGGCGGCGCCGGTGATCCTCGTCGCACTGCGCCTCATTCAGGGCCTGGCCCTGGGCGGCGAGTACGGCGGCGCGGCCACCTACGTCGCCGAGCACGCACCGGACGGGAAACGCGGCCTCTACACCAGCTGGATCCAGACCACGGCGACCCTGGGCCTCTTCCTGTCCCTGATCGTCATCATCCTCGTGCGCACCCAGGTCGGCGAAGAGGCCTTCAAGGCCTGGGGCTGGCGCATACCCTTCCTGGTCTCGGCCGTCCTCCTGGCGGTTTCCATGTGGATTCGGCTGAAGCTGAACGAGAGCCCGGTCTTCCAGAAGATGGTGGACGAGGGCACGACCTCCAAGAAGCCGCTGACGGAGGCCTTCGCCGACCGGGCGAACCTGAAGCGGGTCGTGCTGGCCCTGGTGGGCCTCACCGCCGGCCAGGCGGTGGTCTGGTACACGGGCCAGTTCTACACCCTCTTCTTCCTGGAAAAGACGCTCAGGGTCGACGGCCTGACCACCAACGCCCTGGTAGCGACGGCCCTGCTCATCGGTACGCCCTTCTTCGTCGTCTTCGGCTGGCTGTCGGACAAGATCGGCCGCAAACCGATCATCCTGGCGGGCTGTCTCCTGGCGGTCCTGACCTATTTCCCGATCTTCAAGGCCCTGACTGCCGCCGCCAATCCGGCCCTGGCGGCGGCGACCGCCTCGGCGCCGGTGACGGTCATCGCCGATCCCGCCGACTGCGCCTTCCAGTTCGACCCGATCGGCAAGACGGCCTTCGCCTCGTCCTGCGACATCGCCAAGTCCGCCCTCGCCAGCGCCGGCGTCAGCTACCAGAACGCGGCCGCGCCTGCCGGCACCCTGGCCCGGGTGCGGATCGGCGGGACCGAGATCGCCGGGATCGATGGTCAGGCCCTGTCTGGCAAGGCCCTCGCCGAGGCCCGGGGGGCCTGGACCCAGACCCTCGCCGCCGCCCTGGCCGAAGCGGGCTATCCGGCCAAGGCCGACCCCTCGCGTATCGACCGGCCGAAGGTCATCGCCCTCCTGACCCTGCTAGTTCTCTACGTCACCATGGTCTACGGCCCGATCGCCGCCGCCCTGGTCGAGATGTTCCCGGCGCGCATCCGCTACACCTCCATGTCCCTGCCCTACCACATCGGAAACGGCTGGTTCGGCGGCTTCCTGCCCGCCACCGCCTTCGCCATGGTGGCCGCTTCGGGGGATATCTACCGGGGTCTCTGGTACCCGATCGTCGTCGCCGGAGTGACCCTGGTGGTGGGCGGGTTGTTCCTGAAGGAGATGAAGGGCTCGCCTATCGATTGATTGGACGTGAAATCATCGTGAAAAAGGCGTGAATCATTGGCGCCACTGTAGAAACGCAACGACCGGTGGTGGCGATATGGCATGGGGAGATAAGCGACTGTGAGTCCTCCCTTTTCTTGGTCTGTGCCCCTGTTTTGTTTTGGGACGCCCCGGACTTGACGTGAAGGAAGCGTGAAAAAGAGTTCAGGGGTCCAGTATCAAGGCCCCGGGGGTGATTTGAATGACGGCGCGATCCGGAATCTACTCTGTCCGGCTCATGGGGGCCTTCCGCCTCCAGGGAATCGACGGGCGCAGGGTGGAAGTCGCAAGCAAGAAGGCCATCGGGCTCATCGCCCTCCTGGCGACCGGCAGGGACGGCGAACGGACGCGCCAGTTCCTGCAGGACAAGCTCTGGGGCTCCCGCGAGCCGGCCCAGGCCCAGACCAGCCTGAGACGCGAGCTTTCCAACCTGCGCAGGCTCTTCGCGGACGCCGCAGAGCCCCTGGTGTTCGCCGAGGGCACGCGGGTGAGCCTGAACCTGCGAGCGATCGCCTTCGACATTCCAGTTCCCGGGTCGGCGAACGAAAATGACCCGCCGGAACCCCGGGGTGCAGCGGAATTCCTGGAGGGCCTGGACCTTCCCGGCGAGGAAGGCTTCGAGGACTGGCTGAGGGAGCAGCGCGCCCTCATCCACGCCCAGGCCGAGGGGTGGGAGACGACTTCCGGCAAGGCGGCGGCCCCGCCGTTGCCTGCGACTCTCATCGACATGTCCACGCCCGCGCCCGGGTTCGAGGGCCGACCGGCTGTGGCCGTGCTCAAATTCCAGAACCAGACGGGCGACAGCGCGTTGGAAATCGCCGCAGAGGGCATCAGCGAGGACCTGATCGACCAGTTGTCGCGACTTCGCTGGCTTCCGGTCATCGCCCGCAGCTCCAGCTTCGGGCAGGACCCGGCGAAGGTGGACGCCAAGCAGATCGGCCTCAACCTGGGCGCCCGGTATCTCGTCGACGGTCGGCTGCGAACGGCGCAGCCGGGGTTTGTTCTGGCGGTCTCGACGATCGACGCCACCAACGGAAAGGTCATCTGGTCCGAGAAATTCACCCTGCCGGAAAGCCTCTCCAATGAGAGCCTTTCTACAGTCCTGGGCGGCCTGACCGCTGTCCTGGACACCCGGATCGACCATGCCGAACAGTCCCGGGCGGCGTCCCGGCCGGCAACAAGCCGGGATGTGAACACCCTGATCTGGCGGGGCCGCTGGCACCTGAACCAGATGACCAGCAAGGATTCGAGGATCGCGCGCGAACTCTTCGAAGAAGCCCTTCAACTCGAGCCCGACAATCCGGAAGTCCTTGTCCAGGCGGCCTGGACCATGGGCTGGAACATCTGGGCGCAACGCGTCAGTCCCGAGGACATGGGCTTCTGGTCGCGCCTGGCGAGGCGCGCCATGCAGGCCGATCCCGAGGACGGAAGGGCTCATGCCGTCCTGGGTGCAGCCGAGATGTTCCAGCGCAACAACGCCCCGGCGCTCAGGCTGTTCCGCAGGGCGATCGAACTGAACCCCAGCCTTCCACAGGCGCACGCCTTCCTGGGGTCGGGGCTGTACCTGGCGGGTCGTCCCGAAGACGCCATGGCGAGCCTGACCACATCCCTGAGGCTGAACCCGAACGACCCCTTCGCCTTCCACACGCTCGGGGATCTGGCCACAGCCCACTGCATGACCGGGAAATGGACCGAAGCGATCGATCTCGCCCAGCAGTCCCTGATCCGGCGACCGGGGTACTGGCTGGCGCACCTGATCACGGTCAACGCCCTCGTCCGGAGCGGCGAGGCCGATAGGGCGCACGGGGCGGCGCGCGAGATGATGGGGCAGTGCCGGGGCTTCACCGAGGCGGACATCGACTGGCTGCCCTTCGTGGATTCGGCGTGGAACGCGTACTTCAAGGACGGGCTGAGGCTGGCTCTGGACCGGAACGAAGCCGGGACGCCCTAGGCGCGCGCCCGTAGTCCAGCTCCACCGACCTTGAAGTCGTCAGACAGGGACGGGAGTATGGCCATGTGGGTGGGACGCATACGGGAATTCATTCTGGTCGCAGGGCTCTGGTCCCTGCCATCGGCGGTCGTCATCGGGCTGGTTCAGGGCGTGGCCTGGGGCGTGAAACGGGCCTGGCCCGTACAGCATGTCCTTCCGCCCGGCGGGACTGCATCAACGAAGGCCCTCCTTCCGATCGACTCCCCGCAAATTCTCGTTCCCCTCTGTATCGGCTTGGCGGCGGTGCTCCTCGTCGGCGGCCTCATCCTTTGGCTGACGGGCCATCCGCTACAGAAACTGCGTGCGACCCTGACTCCGAAGTACGGGGCCAAGATCACCGAGGCCCGGGAGCGAGAGGCGGCCGATCCCTTCCGAAGACTCCCGCCCTTCCGCCTCGACCCCATGGCGCCGAAGTCTGGGCTCTCCCTGGGCATGGACGGATTGGTCAAGGCCCTGATCGGTTTCGGACTGGGCGTCATCAGGATCCTGGCCCCCAACGCCAGGATATGGCCCATACCCATGCGTTTTGTGACCCGGTTTGACGATGTCACCGCCGTCCTGACCAGGAACAATGTCTTCCGCGTTCCCTACCGGGACGACATGGAGGATCTGGGTCAGCGGACGAACTTCGTTCTGGGGATGGATGGCGAGCAGCATACTGCGGCCAGGGCTATTCTCGATGAGGTCATGGGTGAACTCGCCCGTCCCAATGACCAGGCCCGGGTGGCGAACCGGGCCAGGGAAGTGGCCACAAGCCTCTTGGACCAGGCCCAGGGGCGGATGGACGTCGTCGCCGACCTGATCCGCAGGACAGCCGCTGAGACCTGCATCGAGTACTTCGGACTTGACGCCCCCGACCCGGACAGCCTGGCCGATTGGACCATGGGCATCAACCGAATGGTCTTCGCTGATCCCTTCGGCGCACCGGGGACCCGCGATCAGGCCCTGCAGGCTGCACGGCTCTTCCGTGGCGTAGCGGAACGCAGCCTGGAAATCGGCGCTCGACGCCCCGCTTCCGATACCTTGGTGACCCGCCTCCTCGCCCTGGAGACGGCGGGACGCATGACCCGTAGCGAGACCCTCATCTTCCTGACGGGTAGCGCGACGGGGATGATCCCGACCACGACGATCGGCATGACCTCGATCATCGAGGAGCTGTTGTCGTGGCCGATGTGGTGGACGGAGGCCCAACGACTGGCGTCCCAAGTCCGCAAGGCCGGGCCGTCCGGAGACGCCGTTGCGCGCGCGCGTCTCCAGAACATCCTGATGGAGGCGGCCCGCCTGTCCCCCACCCTCTTTCCGGGCCAGTTCCGCCTGGCCGGCGAGGATGGGGTGATCGCGCCGGGCACGCTTCGCGCAGCCCGGGTGCGGACCGATGACCTCCTGCTGGTGTCGACCGCCGCCGCCCTGCGCGACGGGCGCAGGTTCAAGGGCCCCAACACCTTCAACCCCGACCGCCCGAAGGCCGAGACGGACGCCGCACTTCTGATGTTCGGCTCGGGCGCCCACAGGTGCGTCAGCCTGCACGTGGCCATCGCCGTAATGGTCGAGATCGCCATCGCCTTGTTCTCAAGGGAGGACCTCGCGCCAGCGGCGGGCGATGCCGGCAAGGTTCGTTTCGCTGGGCCCTACCCGCGAAGCCTTGAGATGACCTGGAAGCCCGAAGGCCCGATCGCCGGCCAGCAGATGGTCGTCATCGCCGCCCGACTGCCGGCCTCCACCGACGCCGCCGCCATGAGCCAGGCCCTCATCACCCTGCAGACCGCCGGAGGCCGGGACGACCTGGAGCGCAGCGGCATCGTACACTTCGCCTCCTTCAGCGTCGTTGACCTGCACCGGGACCCACAGGGCTTCCTTTGGCCCGGGACGCCGGAGGACCAGGACTTCTGGCTGGTCGGCGACCTCAACTTCGACGGCGACCCATACGAGGGGCTGGACCGGATTACGGCCGAAATGCGCGGCTGGCTGGCGACCTTCCGCCTGGCCGACCCCTCCATCGTCGATGAGAAGGACCTCGCCCGGTTCTTCAGAAAGCACACCCTGGACATCCGAGCGACGCCCTGGGGATCCACGGGCCTCCAGTACCAGGGCAGCATCGGCCTGCCGGTCAGCGACATCCGACGGCAGAAGGCGTTGGCCGACTTCGTCCGCGACGTGGCGGACCACCTGAACCGGAATGGAAGCCTGGAGGACCGGGACGCTGTCCGGACGGCGGGCTCGGCCCCGGACGCGGTGCAGATCCTGGACACGGTGCGCCGGCTGATCCGCAAGGATCCGGCAATCAGCCTCCTTGCGACGAACCGTGCGGCCCTCCGAAACCTGGTCGGCAGGGGCGAGGCCTTCCAGTCGTTCCTGCTGAGGCCCCTGTCGAAACGGCTCGCCTTCTCGGATTACCGTTCGGGCAAGGGTTGGGCGAGCCCGCCCTTGGGGAAGATCGTCAGCGCCGCCCTCGCCGACAGAGACCGTATCGCCGTCCTGGGCACACTGCTCGTCCTGACGGTCGCCGTCACCACCACCCTGCGGGTTGTCGCCTCGGGCGCGGCCAGCCCCCTTGCGATCTTCATGACGACCCTCAGCAGCCTGGTCTGGGTGACGGCGGTGACCGGTCTGGCGGCCCTCATTCTGATCGGCGTCTTCCTGGTCCTGCTCTTTTCGCACGAAGCGGCTGAGCGCACCGACGCCAGCGTCTCAGCGCCCAACCGGGTGGCGGAAGTCGAGGCCGATGAGAATTCGCCGGGCTACGCCCAGAACCTCATGCTTTCAGTCACCTGGGTGAAGCCCGGGCTCTTCCGCCGCTACACCCTCGCCCTGTATCTCTGGATGATCCGGATGTTGGTGGCGACGGCGCTCCGACAGGGGAACCTGGGCAGGATGGTGTCGGTCCATTTTGCACGCTGGGTGAAGCCAGCGGGATCGGACGCCTACATTTTCCTGTCAAATTATGACGGTTCCTGGACCAGCTATCTTGAGGACTTCAGCGCCTTGGCTTCAAGTGGGGTCAATCTGGCCTGGGGAAACAGCCGGGGTTTCCCGACCGGCAGTCTGATGATCAACGCTGGGTGTAACGACTCCGACAGCTTCAAGCGCTTCGCCAAGCGGTCCATGCGCCCGACACACTTCTGGTACTCGGCCTATCCGGACCTGACGCTCGAGAACACCCGTCGCAACGCCCTGATTCACGATGGCCTCCTGAGGGCGGCGAATGCGACGGAGGCCCAGGACTGGCTGGACCTGCTGGCCTCGGTCAAGCGCCCGGAGAAGGAAGTCGAGACCGAGGAGGTCCAGACCCTCATCTTGCGCGGACTGGGCTCCATGCCGGTCATGCAGTGCGGCTTGGTCAGCCTTCCGGCAGGAGCCGACCTTGCCGGCTGGACCGCTCACCTCGCCCGCTCCGTCAACTTCGGGAACCGGGACCCGGACCCCGAGCGCTGGTATCACAAGCTCGTAGGCGGAGCCTTCGGCCTGATGTCAGGCCCCCTGCCTGATCAGCCCGAGGCCGCCCTCTTCGTGGCCTTCACCGCCTCCGGTCTCGGCAAGCTGGGGATTCCTGGGCCACAGGACGGCCTTGGCATGGCCGGCTTCCTCGCACCCTTCTATCAGGGCATGAGCAGCCGCGAGCGCATCCTTCGGGATGGCGGCCCTTCAAGGCCCTCGAAGTGGGACTGGTCGGACTCCCCCTGGACAGGCGCGCCGATGAAGCGGGACGCCGTGGACGCCGTCCTGCTCGCCTATGGGATGACCGCGGCGCAATGCAATGCCGCCATCGCCGCAAATGCCGCCGCGTTTGGACTGAGTGTGGTGAAGTCCCTCACCTCGCCTGCCCGGCCCGTGATGAATAGCGGCCTCCGGGCAGAACCCTTCGGATTCGCCGACGGCATCTCGAACCCGGTCATGAAGGGTCTGCGTGGCGACCGCGGGTCGCCGCACGATCAGGTCGAGGCGGGAGAGATCCTTCTGGGCTACCCGCATAACCGTCCCGGAAAGGTGCCGACCTGCGCCCTGCCGGCTGACCTCGACCCCCTGGACATCTTGCCGGCCGTGCTCGGCGACGCGCCGGTGGAGACCGCCGCGGAGTATACCCGCTATCCCGCCTTCGGCCGGGAGTCCGGGGCGGCGTCGGACCATGACTTCGGGCGCAACGGGACCTTCCTCGTCGTGCGCCAGCTGGAGCAGGATGTCGCCAACTTCATCAAGTATACCGAAGCGGCCGCCCGGGGACTTGCGGCCTGCCCGGGAGCGCCCGGGGCTTCCGCCCACTGGGTCGCCGCGAAGATGGTCGGTCGGTGGAGGGATGGCTCCCCGATGGTTCTTTACCCCGACGCTCAACCGCGCAAGCCGGACCCCACCAACGCCTTCGGCTATGCTGAAATCGACCCTCGGGGCTTCGCCTGCCCGCTCGGCTCGCATATCCGGAGGAGCAATCCCCGTGACAGCCTGATCTCGGACCAGCCCAAGGACGGCAGCCATGTCAGCAGCCACCGGATCCTGCGGCGCGGCCGTTCCTATGAGGAGCATGGCCCGAAGGACGCCCAGAAGCGGGAGGGCCTGATCTTCCTGGCCGCCTGCGCTGACCTCGAGCGCCAGTTCGAGTTCGTTCAGCAGACCTGGATCGGCGATCCGTCCTTCCATGGCCTGACCGGCGAGTCCGACCCGGTCGTGGACTCCGACGGCCTGCTTCAGGACCTGTCCCTGCCGGACGGTCGGACGGTGCGCCGGCTGAAGGGGATCCCGGACTTCGTCACCGTGCGCGGTGGGGGCTACTTCTTCATGCCCAGCCGGTCGGCCCTGTACTACCTGGCGGACAGGGCCCGGAGGATCGCGGCGCCTCCGCCGCCGCTCAGCCCACCTTCGGCGACAGGGCGCCGGAGGCGTAGCGCTTCGCCATCTCCGACAGGGGAACCGGCCTGATCTTCGAGGCGTGGCCGGCGGTTCCGAACTCCTCGAACCGCTGGCGGCAGACCGCGCGCATGGCCTCCATGGCGGGCTTGAGGTACTTGCGCGGGTCGAACTCGCCGGGGTTTTCGGCGAAGACCTTGCGGATGGCGCCGGTCATGGCCATCCGGTTGTCGGTATCGATGTTGATCTTGCGCACGCCGTTCTTGATGCCGCGCTGGATCTCCTCCACCGGCACGCCCCAGGTTTGGGGCATCTCGCCGCCATACTGGTTGATGATGTCCTGGAGGTCCTGCGGCACGCTGGAGGAGCCGTGCATGACCAGGTGGGTGTTGGGCAGGCGGCGGTGGATCTCCTCGATCACGTTCATGGCCAGGACGTCGCCGTCCGGTTTGCGGGTGAACTTGTAGGCGCCGTGGCTGGTGCCCATGGCGATGGCCAGGGCGTCGACCTGGGTAGCCTTGACGAAGGCCACGGCCTGGTCGGGATCGGTCAGCAGCTGGTCGTGGTCGAGCTTGCCCTCGAAGCCGTGGCCGTCCTCCTTCTCGCCCATGCCGGTCTCCAGGCTGCCCAGCACGCCGAGCTCGCCCTCCACCGAGGCGCCGACCCAGTGGGCCATGTCCACCACATTGCGGGTGACCCGGACATTGTAGTCGTAGTCGGCGGGAGTCTTGCCGTCGGCCATCAGCGAGCCGTCCATCATCACCGAGGTGAAGCCGTACTGAATGGCGGTGGCGCAGGTAGCCTCGTTGTTCCCGTGGTCCTGGTGCATGCAGATCGGGATGTGCGGGTACATCTCGGCCAGGGCGTCGATCAGGTGCTTGAGGACGATGTCGTTGGCGTAGGAACGGGCGCCCCGGCTGGCCTGGATGATGACGGCTGAGTCCGTCGCATCGGCCGCCTCCAGGATGGCCAGGCCCTGCTCCATATTGTTGATGTTGAAGGCCGGGACGCCATAGCCGTGCTCGGCGGCGTGATCGAGGAGCTGTCGCAGGGTGATCCGGGCCATGTTCGGTCTCCGTTAGCGTTGGGACTGTTTCGACAGGGCGGCGACGCCGGGCAGGATCTTGCCCTCCATCCACTCCAGGAAGGCGCCGCCAGCCGTCGAAACAAAAGTGAAATCCTCGGCGCAGCCCGCATGGTGCAGAGCCGCCACAGTATCGCCCCCGCCAGCCACGGCCACAAGCTTGCCGGCCTTGACCAGGTCGGCGGCAGCGCGGGCGGCCTCCACTGTACCCCGGTCGAAGGGCGGAATCTCGAAGACGCCGAGGGGGCCATTCCAGACCAGGGTCTTTGAGTTGGCCATGGCCCGTCGCAGGCGCTCCACGGTCTTGGGGCCGGCGTCGAGGATGCGCTCCTCGTCGTCCATGGCGCCCAGCTCACGCACCCGGGCCGGGGCACCGGGCGCCAGCTTGTCGGCGACGACGATGTCGATGGGCAGGAAGAGCTTGCAGTTGTGCAGTCCAGCCAGGCGGATGATCTCCCGCGCCGTGTCTGCAAGGTCCTTCTCGCAGTAGGAGGCGCCGACCTCATGGCCCTGGGCGAAGAGGAAGGTGTTGGCCATGCCCCCGCCGATGGCCAGCTTGTCCAGCTGGGTAACGAGGTTGGACAACAGGTCCAGCTTGGTCGAGACCTTGGAGCCGCCGACAATGCCCATCACCGGGCGCTCGGGCCGGCCCAGGGCGCGGTCCAGGGCGTTCAGTTCCAGCCGCATCTGCTCACCGGCGCAGGCGGGCAGGATGTGGGCCAGGCCTTCGGTGGAGGCGTGGGCCCGGTGGGCGGCTGAGAAGGCGTCGTTGACATAGAGGTCGCCATTGGCGGCCAGGGCGCGGGCGAAGGCCGGGTCGTTGGCCTCCTCGCCCGGATAGAAGCGGACGTTCTCCAGCAGGATCACGTCGCCAGGGCCCATGGCGGCGACGGCAGCTTCCACGTCCTTGCCGGCGCAGTCCGCAACAAAGGCCACAGGGCACCTCAGCACGGCCGACAGGGCCGGGGCGATGGGGGCAAGGCTCATCTCCTGGACCCACTTGCCCTTGGGCCGGTCGAAGTGGGCCAGCAGGATCACCTTCGCCCCGCCGGCGCGCAGCTTCTCGATGGTCGGGGCCGCCGCCCTCAGGCGGGTGTCGTCGGTGACAACGCCGTCGGCCATGGGGACATTGAAATCCACCCGCACCAGGGCCCTGACGCCAGCCAGGGAAACGTCGTCTAGGGTCTGGAAGGCCATCAGCTCAGATCAGGCGGGCCATGGCCACGGCGGTGTCGCTCATCCGTGAGGAGAAGCCCCACTCGTTATCGTACCAGGACAGGATCCGGCCGAGGCGGCCATCGATCACCTGGGTCTGGGCCAGGGCCACGGTCGAGGACGCGGCCACGTGGTTGAAGTCGGTGGAGACCAGGGCCTCGTCGGTGACCGCCAGTACCCCCTTCAGGGGCCCTTCGGCGGCGGCGCGCAGGGCGTCGTTGATTTCCTGGACGGTCAGTGGCCGCCCCGGGGTCCAGACCAGGTCGATCACCGAGACGTTGGGCGTCGGCACACGGATGGACGAGCCGTCCAGCTTGCCCTGTAGTTCCGGGATGACGAGGCCCAAGGCCTTGGCAGCCCCAGTGGAGGTCGGGATCATGGACATGGCCGCAGCGCGGGCGCGGTAGAGGTCCTTGTGCATGGTGTCCAGCGTCGGCTGGTCGCCCGTGTAGGAATGGACGGTGGTCATGTAGCCGCGCTCTATGCCGGCCAGGTCCTGCAGCACCTTGGCCACCGGGGCCAGGCAGTTGGTGGTGCACGAGGCGTTGGACACCACCAGGTCGGCGGCCGTCAGGGTCTCGTGGTTCACCCCGTAGACGATGGTCTTGTCGGCGTTGTCGCAGGGCGCGCTGACCAGGACCCGCTTGGCGCCGGCCGCAAGGTGGGCGCTGGCCTTGTCCCTCGTGGTGAAGATGCCGGTGCACTCGAAGGCGATGTCGACGCCCAGGTCGCGGTGCGGCAGCTCGGCCGGGTCGCGCACGGCGGTAACCTTGATCCTGCCACGGCCAACATCGATCGTGTCGCCGTCCACCTTCACTTCGCCAGCGAAGCGGCCATGGACGCTGTCATAGCGAAACAGGTGGGCGTTGGTCTCAACTGGGCCGAGGTCGTTGATCGCGACGACCTCGATATCGGTGCGGCCATGCTCGACCAGGGAGCGCAGGATATTACGGCCGATACGGCCGAATCCGTTGATGGCGACACGCACAGTCATGAATCGGTCTCCGAACCTTTAAGCGGGCTATTTCGTTGCGGTTTTTTAGGTCCGCGAGGGGGAAGTCAACCCTGACCGGGGCGGTTTCGGCGACCGCTCCCTCCGGCGGGCGGGTCGCGGCATTCAGGCGCGGACCACCCGCACCCGGGAGGCGGCCTCCCGGGCCCGCTCGCGGGCGGTCTCGACGTCCTCCGCCCGGGCCAGGGCCACCCCCATACGGCGGCGCTCAAAGGCTTCGGGCTTGGCGAACAGGCGCAGGTCCGCACCCGGCACGGAAAGGGCTTCGGCGACCCCTTCGAAGGCCACGCCCCGGGCTTCCATGCCGCCGTAGATCACGGCGCTTGCGCCGGTCTCGCGCAGGCTGGCGTCTACCGGCAAGCCGAGTATGGCCCGGGCGTGCAGGGCGAACTCGCTCTGGGCCTGGGTGGCCAGGGTGACCAGGCCCGTGTCGTGCGGCCGGGGACTGACTTCCGAGAACCAGACCTCGTCGCCCCTCACGAAGAGCTCGACCCCGAAGAGCCCCAGGCCGCCCAGCTCGTCGGTGACCGCCCCGGCGATGCTGCGGGCGCGCTCCAGGGCGAGGTTGGACATGGGCTGGGGCTGCCAGCTTTCGACATAGTCGCCCTTGACCTGGCGGTGGCCGATGGGCGCGCAGAAGTCGGTGCGCACGGCGCCGTCAGCGCCCAGGCTGCGGACCGTCAACTGGGTGATCTCGTAGTCGAAGGCGACCCGGCCCTCGACGATGACTCGGGCCTGCTCCACCCGGCCAGCCTCCAGGGCGTAGCGCCAGGCAGAAGTGATCCCCTCGGGGTCCTCGACAAGGGACTGACCCTTGCCCGACGAGCTCATCACCGGCTTGACGAAGCAGGGGAAGCCCGTGACCCGGGCCGCGGCATCGGCCAGTTCGGCCTCCGAACTGGCAAAGGCATAAGGCGAGGTCAGCAGGCCCAGGGTCTCGGCGGCCAGGCGTCGGATGCCCTCGCGGTTCATGGTCAGCTGGGCGGCGCGAGCCGTGGGGATGACGGTCGCCAGGCCCTCGGCCTCGATCCGCACCAGTTCATCCGTGGCGATGGCCTCGATCTCCGGCACGATCAGGTGCGGCCGCTCGGCCTCGACCAGGGCCCTCAGGGCCACGGCGTCGGTCATGGCCAGGACATGGCTGCGATGCGCGACCTGCATGGCCGGCGCGTTGGCGTAGCGGTCAGCGGCGATGACCTCGCAGCCCAGGCGCTGCAGCTCGATCGCCACCTCCTTGCCCAGTTCGCCCGAGCCCAGGAGGAGCACCCGCACGGCGGAGGGCGACAGGGGGGTGCCCAGGCGGGAGGGCGCGGCCACGGCTCAGCCCAGCTTCTGGTGGACGGCGTCGGCCACCGCCCGGGCGGTGATGCCGAAGGCCTCGTAGAGACGCTCAGCCGGGGCCGAGGCGCCGAAGCCCTCCATGCCCACGAAAATACCGTCCGGGCCGATGAAGCGGTCCCAGCCCATGCGCACGCCCGCCTCGACCGCGGCCTTGACCTCGGTCTCGCCGATGACCGCCGCCTTGTAGCGGTCGGTCTGGGCTTCGAAGAGCTCCCAGCAGGGGGTGGAGACCACACGGGTCCCGATCCCTTCGGCCTCGAGCAGGTCGCGGGCCGCCAGGGCCACGGCGACTTCCGTGCCGGAGGCGAACAAGGTGACCTGGGCCGGCGAGCCGGCGGCGGCCAGCTGGTAGGCGCCGTGGGCCGAGAGGTTTTCCCCCGAGGCGGCGGTGCGCACGGCGGGGGTCTTCTGGCGGGACAGGGCCATGACCGAAGAGGTGGTGCGGGCCGAGACGGCCAGCTTCCAGCACTCGGCGGTCTCCACGGCGTCGGCCGGGCGGAAGACCAGGAGGTGGGGCATGGCCCGGAGCGAGGCCACGTGCTCCACCGGCTGGTGGGTCGGCCCGTCCTCTCCCACCCCGATGGAGTCATGGGTCATGACGTGGACGACCCTGGCGCCCATCAGGGCGCCCAGGCGGATGGCGGGCCGGGAATAGTCCGAGAAGACCAGGAAGGTGCCCGAGAAGGGGATCACCCCGCCGTGCAGGGCCATGCCGTTCATGGCCGCAGCCATGCCGTGCTCGCGCACGCCCCAGTGGACATAGCGGCCGGCATAGTCCGGGACGTCGAAGGCGGCCGTGCCCTTGACGAAGGTGTTATTCGACCCCGTCAGGTCGGCAGAGCCGCCGATCATTTCCGGGATGGCCGGGAACAGGTGGTCCAGGGCCGCGCCGGAGTGCTGGCGGGTGGCGGCGGCGGGCCGGGCCTCTACCGCGGCGGCGATATGGGCGTCGAGGGCGGCGAAGGCGTCGGCGGGCAGGTCGCCGGCCACGGCGCGCTGGAAGTCCGATCCCATTGCAGAGCCGGCCAGGCGCGCCTGCCAGGCCTTGCGGCCCCGCACGCCCCGGCGGCCCGCCCGGTGCCAGGTCCTGACCAGGTCGTCCGGCAGCTCAAACGGGGGCAGGTCCCAGCCCATGGCCTTGCGGGCCTCGGCGATCTCGGGGTCGAACAGGGTATAGCCGTGGCTGTGGGGATCGGCCTCCTTGGGGCCGGCGCCCTTGGAGATGCGCGTGCGGCAGGCGATCAGGGTCGGCCGGTCCTGCTTCACCGCCCAGCGCAGGGCGGCGGCGATCCTGCCGTGGTCATGGCCATCCACAGCCTTCACGGCCCAGCCATAGGCCTTAAACCGCGCCAGTTGGTCGCCCGTCTCGGCGATGGTCGCGACGCCATCGATGGTGGTGTTGTTGTCGTCGAAGAGAACCGTCAGCCGGTTCAGGCCGAAGCGCCCGGCGATGGAGGCGGCCTCGTGGCTCACGCCCTCCATCAGGCAGCCGTCCCCGGCGATGACCCAGGTGCGGTGATCCACCAGGTCCCCGCCGAACCGGGCGGCAAGGTGGCGTTCGGCCATGGCCATGCCCACGGCGTTGGCAAGGCCCTGGCCGAGGGGACCGGTGGTGGTCTCCACCCCCGGCGTATGGCCGAACTCCGGGTGGCCGGGAGTCTTGGAGCCCCACTGCCGGAAGTCCCGGATCTGGTCCATCGTGACGGCCTTGTAGCCGGTCAGGTGCAGCAGGGCGTAGAGCAGCATGGAGCCGTGCCCCGCCGACAGGACAAAGCGATCCCGGTCCGCCCAGTCAGGGCGGGAGGCGTCGAACTTCAGGAACTTGGTCCAGAGCACGGTGGCGACATCCGCCATACCCATGGGCATGCCCTGGTGGCCGGATTTCGCCCTGTGCACCGCATCCATGGAAAGGACACGGATGGCATCGGCCATTTTGACGGGCGAGACAGGCATGGCGGGAATCCGGTTGGGGGCGGAAAGGAAGTTGGGCCTCGCACAGGGCATCGGAAGGGTCAAGAAACGTAAGTGGTTCCGGCGGCGCGCCGGATGGCGCTATACAGTCTGGGCAACCTCCGGAGTCCCCCATGGCCCAGGACGAATCTCCTCTCGAACAGGCGGCGCGCCGCCTGGACCGCGCCCTCGCCCTGCTTGAGCAGGCGTTGGCGGGGCGGTCCTCCGCAGGCGCTGGCGAGCTCTTTGATCCCGCCCGGAGCGGTTTGGCGGCAGAGCTCGAGCGCAGCCGCGAGCGCGAAGGCGCCCTGGTGGCGGCTGGGGCCGACGCGTCCCGGGCCCTCGGGAAGGCGATCGCCGAGATCGAGGCCCTGCTCGACACCGGGCGGGGAGGCTGAACCATGGCCCAGGTAACCCTCAGCGTGAACGGCCGGCCCTATGTGGTCGGCTGCGAGGACGGCCAGGAAGCCCACCTGACCGAGTTGGCGAAGCTGTTCGACACCCAGGTGCGGCAGGTATCCCAGGATGTCGGCCAGCTGGCCGAGACCCGGCTCTTCCTGATGGCCGCCCTGCTGCTGGCCGACGAACTGTCGGATTTGCGCGGACGTGTCTCCGGCCTGGAGGCTGACCACGCCCGGCTTCAGGCCGAGGCCGGCTCGGCGGAAGGCCGGGCCAGTGCGGCCCTGGAGGCTGCTGCGCGAAGAATCGAGAGGCTGGCAGGCGCCTGATCGGCCAGGCACCTTGCTGCAGGCCCCCCCGTGGCCTAAGTTAATAGATGGCGGGTCTTGCTGCGGCTCGCGTCGAAGGCGAATTATCCCAGCGACCTTAATTCACTCAAAGGGAGCTGTCCCTGGCCGGGTCCGTGGACCCGGGCACACGGTGCCCACCTGGTTATCCAGGTCGAGGGGATTAAACAGTCCTTCACGGTTCTCGCGGCGCCGCCACCTTATCTCCCGGACCTCCCTTGCCGACCCGTCCCGCCGAACGGAACACACGCCAGGACCTGCGCACACAGCTCAGGGGTTTGAGGCGTGAACTGTCGGCCGCACGGCCGGACGCCGGTAAAGAGGCTGCCCTTCACCTTCAGGACGCAGACCTACCCCCGCTTCGCGTCTTCGCGGCCTACCTCCCGGCCGGCGGCGAGATCGATTGCGGCCCCCTGGCCCGGCACCTGATGGTCCTGGGAGCAGACAGGCTTCTGCCGCACGTCTCGAGTGAAGGTCGGATGCGGTTCCTGTCCGCGCCGCCTGGAGGCCAGCTCGAACCCGACGCCTCAGGCCTGCCGGCCCCGCCGCAGCACGCCGAAGAGAAGAGACCTGACCTGGTGGTCGCCCCCCTCCTGGCCTTCGACCGCTTCGGCGGACGGCTGGGCCAGGGCGGCGGACACTACGACAGGGCCCTTGCCGAGCTGCGCCGGACAGGCCCGATCTTCGTCCTCGGCCTGGCCTTTGCTGGCCAGGAGGTGGACAGGCTTGACCTTGAGCCCCACGATCAGCCTCTTGACGCCGTCCTCACCGAGGCCGGATATCGCCGCCTACCACAGGCCTGAAGGAACAGAATGCGCTTCGCCTTTTTCGGAGACGTGGTCGGGAAATCCGGCCGGGACGGTCTCGCCGACCACCTGCCAGGCCTGCGCCGGCGCCTTGACCTGGAGTTCGTCATCATCAACGCAGAGAACGCGGCGGCGGGCTTCGGCATTACCGAGCGGACCGCCCGGGACCTGTTCGACGCCGGTGCCGACTGCCTGACCCTGGGCAACCACGCCTGGGACCAGAAGGAAGCCCTGACCTACATCGTCCGCGAGCCTCGGCTGATCCGGCCCCTGAATTATTCTGTCCTGTCCGACGCTCCAGGCCTGGGCGCCAACCTCTTCGAGACCCGCCGAGGCCAACGGATTCTGGTGATCAACCTCCTGGGCCGCATCCACATGGACAGCCTGGACGACCCCTTTGCCGCGGTGGACCGGGAACTGGAGAAGTCGCCCCTGGGCATGGTGGCCGACGCCATCGTGGTCGACATGCACGCCGAGGTCACCTCGGAGAAGATGGCCATGGGCCACTTCTGCGATGGACGGGCCAGCCTGGTGGTCGGGACCCACACCCACGTCCCCACCGCCGACGCCCAGATTCTGCCGGGGGGCACTGCATACCAGACCGATGCCGGCGCCTGCGCCGACTATGACAGCGTCATCGGCAACATGAAGGAAGAACCGATCCGGCGATTCACCACCCGGATTTCCGGTGGTCGCTTTCGCCCGGCGGAGGGGCCTGCGACGGTCTGCGGCGTCTTCGTGGAAACCGACGACGCCACGGGCCTCGCCCGCCGCATCGCGCCCATCCGGATCGGCGGGCGCCTGGCCGAGACGGTCCCCGACCTCAGTCCGGCCGCCGCCTGAAGAAGCGTCCGAAGCTGTTCGGCGGCACCTGGCGGGCGGTCATCCTGGACTGCAGGGGCGGAAACGCGAGTTGGCCAGTCGTTTCCGGATCGAGGATCGCGAACCTGCGGGCGGCCGCCTTGGCCTGTTCGGCGGCGGTAATCTTGCCGTCATAGTTCAGGTCAGCGCCTCGGACGGGCTGGGGTTCGTCCAGCAGGCTGAAGGTCGAGGCGCCCTCCAGACCGCGGGCCCGGGGCGCCGGGGCACCCGCCCCGTCGTCGTCCTCTCGGCCCGGCCGAAAGGCCGCGGACTGGGGTAGGATCTCCGGCGCGACCTCATTTTCGTATGTCGTATTCTCGAAACCGTCGACCCGGCCGTCCTTGTCGGTATCGAGCACGGTCAGGAAGCGCAGGCCGTCAGCGGTGAACTCCTTGAGGGTCAGGACGCCGTCATGGTCGCCATCCGCACCGGCGAACCAGTCCGCAAGTCCGTGGGAAGACCGAAAGGGCTCGCCGAAAGGACTGACGAACAGGCCCGACGCCGAGCCGGGTGCCTTGGCCTGTGGCCCCTGGGCGGCCAATGGCGCGGCAGAAACCAGCCCTGCCGAGGCGAGGGCCAGTCCCAGCCCGAGGCCCAGGCCAAGCCCGTCGAGGACCCCCGGACAGCGTGATGGGAAACGACTCATGATGCGGACTCCCGGTTCGGTGGAAAGACAGAACGGTCTGGAGGCGGCGTCAATATGGCACCGACCCTAAGGAGCCATCCGGGGGTTGCGTTTGCAGGTCGGGTCGCGGAATCCTTGCCCATGGCGTCGCTGAACGGAACGCCCGGAGAACCGATATGCTGCACTTCCTGCTTCGCGCGGTCTTCGCCGCTTTTGGACTGGCCATCGCTTCCCGGCTTGTTCCCGGCGTCACCTACGATGCGCCTATGACTCTCTTCCTGGCCGCATTGCTGCTCGGGGTGGTCAACGCCCTGCTGAGGCCCCTGCTGGTCATCCTGACCCTGCCCATCACCGTCCTGACCTTCGGATTGTTCCTGCTGGTGATCAATGCGGCCATGATCCTGCTGGTCTCGAAAATCCTTCCCGGCTTCCAGGTCGCTGGCTTCATCCCGGGATTGCTGGTGGCGATCATCACCGGGCTCACCAGCTGGGCCGGCACAATGCTGTTGGGCGACCTGAAGCGCCTGAACGGTCGGGCCAGCTGACGTCCGGACACGAAAAAGGGGGCGGAGCCTGAAGCCCCGCCCCCTGGTCTTTCGGGAAACGACCTGGATCAGAAGTCCATGTCGCCCATGCCGCCCATACCGCCGGGCATGCCTTGGCCGCCGCCGCCGCCCTTCTTGGGGGCCTCGACGATCGCGGCTTCCGTGGTGATCATCAGGCCGGCCACCGAGGCGGCGTCCTGAAGGGCGATGCGGACCACCTTGGCCGGGTCGATGACGCCGGCCTTCACCATGTCCACATACTCTTCGGTCTGGGCGTTGAAGCCGAAGGTGGGCGAGGTGTTCTCGAGCACCTTGCCGACCACGATCGAGCCTTCGACGCCGGCGTTCTCGGCAATCTGCCGGATCGGGGCCTGGAGGGCACGGCGCACGATGGCGACGCCGGCTTCCTGGTCGTCGTTGTCGCCCTTCAGGCCTTCGAGGGCCTTGGAGGCCTTCAGCAGGGCCACACCGCCGCCGGCGACGATGCCTTCTTCCACGGCCGCGCGGGTCGCGTTGAGGGCGTCATCGACGCGGTCCTTCTTTTCCTTGACCTCGACCTCGGTCGAGCCGCCGACGCGGATCACGGCGACGCCGCCAGCCAGCTTGGCCAGCCGCTCCTGCAGCTTTTCCTTGTCATAGTCCGAGGTGGTGTCCTCGATCTGGCGCTTGATCTGGCCAATGCGGGCCTCGATACCCTCCTTGGCGCCGGAGCCGTCGACGATGGTGGTATCGTCCTTGGTGATCGTGATCTTCTTGGCGCGGCCCAGCATTTCGAGGGTCACGTTCTCAAGCTTGATGCCCAGGTCCTCGGAGATCAGCTCACCACCGGTCAGGATGGCAATGTCCTCGAGCATGGCCTTGCGGCGGTCGCCGAAGCCAGGCGCCTTGACCGCCGCGACCCGCAGGCCGCCGCGCAGCTTGTTGACCACCAGGGTGGCCAGGGCCTCGCCCTCGACGTCCTCGGCGATGATCACCAGGGGACGGCCGGACTGCACGACGGCCTCGAGGACCGGCAGCAGGGGCTGGAGAGAGGTCAGCTTCTTCTCGAAGAGCAGGATCAGAGGCTCTTCGAGTTCGGCCTCCATCTTGTCGGCGTTGGTGATGAAGTAAGGCGACAGATAGCCACGGTCGAACTGCATGCCCTCGACGACGTCGAGTTCGGTCTCGGCGGTCTTGGCTTCCTCGACCGTGATGACGCCTTCATTGCCGACCTTGTCCATGGCCCGGGCGATCATCTCGCCGACCTCGGTGTCGCCGTTGGCGGAGATGGTGCCGACCTGGGCGATCTCGGCGTTGGTGGTGACCTTGCGCGAGGACTCCCGGATGGATTCCACGACCTTGGCCACGGCCTTGTCGACGCCACGCTTCAGGTCCATCGGGTTCATGCCCGCGGCGACAGACTTCATGCCCTCGACCACGATGGCCTGGGCCAGGACGGTGGCGGTGGTGGTGCCATCGCCAGCCTTGTCGTTGGTCTTGGAGGCGACTTCTCGGATCATCTGGGCGCCGAGGTTCTCGAAGCGGTCAGACAGTTCGATTTCCTTGGCGACGGACACGCCGTCCTTGGTCGAGCGCGGGGCGCCGAAGGACTTCTCGATGACCACGTTCCGGCCCTTGGGGCCGAGGGTCACCTTTACGGCATTGGCGAGGGTATTGACGCCGCGCAGCATCTTGTCGCGGGCGTCAGTACCAAAATAGACGTCTTTAGCGGCCATTGGCTTACTCTTTTCGAATGAGATTGGTGGGTCTGGAAGGTGGTCGGGGGCTCTACTCGATCACGCCCAGGACGTCGCTTTCCTTCATGATCAGGAGGTCAGCGCCGTCGATCTTGACTTCGGTGCCGGACCATTTGCCGAACAGGATGCGGTCGCCCGTCTTCAGGTCGAGGGGCTGGATCTTGCCAGATTCGTCGCGGGCACCGGGACCGGCGGAGATCACTTCGCCTTCCTGCGGCTTTTCCTTGGCGGTATCGGGGATGATGATCCCGCCCTTGGTCTTTTGTTCTTCTTCGACGCGCTTCACGAGGACGCGGTCACCGAGGGGACGAAACGCCATGTTCTGGTCTCTCCATTTAGGACGAGGGTTATTGAAATCTACAGACGCGGCACCGCCTTTGGCAGCCGCCGCTCACGAGTGCTAACGCGTCGGGGAGTTAGGCGCCCGGTCCGGCGGAGTCAAGCGGTGCGCCGATCAATTCGCCGCTGTCGGTTCCGGTTGCGCGCCCGCCACCCCCGCCGCTAAGGTCCCCCCGAGCATTTACGCCTGAACAAGGAAACGCCCATGCGCCGCGCCTATGCGATCGCCGCCCTGTCGGTTCTCGCCCTCGCCCTTCCCGCCGCCGCCGAGACCTGGACGGCCTACACTGCGCCGAACGACAAGGGACTGCAGTGGTCCCTTGACTCCGATTACAGCTACCGGGATGCCGAGACGGGACGGGTGGTCGTCATGACCGCCGTCGGCAAGGTCGGCGCCAGCCCCCGGATGGGACCCTCGGGACCCGGGGCCGCGGACGGAGTGGGTTTCGTCTACGCCCTCGACTGCAAGTCGAAGAACTTCGTGCCCATGGGCGGCTACTCGCCGAAGAAGCCGCTGGAGATCAGCGGCACCTGGCGCCGCGCGGTGCCGAAGACGTCCGACGCGGCGGACGATGCAGCCCTGATGCGCCAAGCCTGCACCAACTCCGCGGCCCTGCCCACGAAGTAGGCCGAGCGCCAACAGAAGAGGGGGGGCGGCTCTCGGTGCCACCCCTTTTCGTTGGAGGCAAAGCACATCGAGGCATGCGGATCTGCGCCCGCTCGGCGCAGGTCTTCATCTGCGGGTCGCCGCACCTGGCCAGCTCCGGGCGGACTTGGCTGGCGTAACCCTGGCTGGAAATTCCGTTCCCGGCGCGCCAGGATGGGGGATGATCACGGACTTCCCCCACCGCCCCCTGGCCAACGCCTTCGTGACCCTGGATCCACTTTCGGAGGTCCACCGCGAGCCCCTCCGCGCCGCCTGTGCCGCGGATCCCGACGTCTGGCGCGAGCTTTATTCCCTGTCCCTGGTGGGCGAGCACTTCGACCGGTTCTGGACGGAAAAGCGCATCGCCGATCGCGACTCCGGCGCGGCACACCATTTCGCTGTGCTTCAGGAAGGCCGCTGCGTCGGCATCACCGCCTTCCTGAAAATCGACCGGGCCAACGCAAGCCTTGAGATCGGCCTGACCTACTACGCCCCCGAGGCCAGGGGCGGACCGGTCAATCCCTCAGCCAAGCACCTTCTGATGGGGGAAGCCTTCGACGCCGGCTTCTCCCGGGTCCAGTTCCATGTCGACGAGATCAACGCCCGCTCTCGCGCGGCAGTGCTCAAGCTGGGCGCCACCTTCGAGGGGGTCCAGAGGTGGGAACGAATCGTCTGGACCGGCCGCCAGCGCAGCACGGCGGTCTACTCGGTCATCGCTCCCGAATGGCCCGGCGTCCGCAAGGCGCTGGACCAAAGGCTCGCCGCCTTCGGGCCAGACGCCTGAGCCCTCCGGCCTGAAGGCAGCGGCGGCGCTTCAGCTCACCGGTGCCGTGCGGGTCTGGCTTTCGGCGAAGAAGACCTGACCGGCGTGCTCGGCCACCTCCTGGGCGGTGTAGGGCCGGCCCGGCTGGAAACCCTCGGTCTCCAGCATCTTGATCTCGCGGACGCCGCGGGAGGAGACGCCCAGCACCTTGCCAGTGTGGTCGGCGGCCAGGTCCGAGACCATGTAGAGCACGCCCGGCGCCACGTTCTCTGGCAGGCTCAGAGGATCCGGGTCGCGGCCGGCCCGTCCAGGCAGGTCGGAGGTCATGCGCGTGAAGGCGCCGGGCGCCAGGCCCATGACCCGGATGCCGTACTTGCGGCCCTCGATGGCCAGCACCCGCATAAAGCCGTAGATGCCGGCCTTGGCCGCTCCGTAGTTCGACTGGCCGAAATTGCCGTAGAGACCCGAGGTGGAGCTGGTCATGACGATGACCCCCTGCCGGCCATTGTCCTTCAGCCACTTCCAGACCGGCATAGTGCAGCAGTAGGTGCCCTTCAGGTGCACCTTGACCACCAAGTCCCAGTCCGCCTCCGACGTGTTGGCGAAGGACTTGTCGCGCAGGATGCCCGCGTTGCAGACCAGGATGTCGACCTGGCCGAAGGCGTCGAGGGCCGATTTCAGGATGTTCTCGCCCCCCGCCATGGTGGACACGTCGTCGGCGTTCGCAACGGCCCGTCCCCCCTCGGCGAGGATGTCGTTGACCACCTGCTGGGCAGCACTAACGGATCCGTCGCCCGAGCCGTCCCGGGCGCCGCCCAGGTCATTGACGACCACCGCCGCGCCCTCGCGGGCAAACAGCCGCGCATAGGCCTCGCCGAGTCCGCCGCCCGCACCCGTGATGATCGCCACCTTGCCGTCGAGAAGTCCCATATGCGTTTCCTCGTTGTCTTGTCTGTGGGGGCATCTTCCAACCGGTCCGCCGGCGAGTCGAGTCCAAGTGGCCAACGGACGGCCGAGACCCTTTCCGACTCCACAAGCCGGTCCGTTGGAGTAGGGTCGGAGCGGAGCCGGCGCGTCAGACGCCGGATTGAGGGGGAAGCGGCGTGTCTGAGACCATTCCTACGGGCGAGGCCCACGGTCCGGGGGCTATTGCCGATCCCCCCATGGCGTCAGAGCTGGCTGGCGACGGTCGGATGAACCGGGGCGCCGTGTCCTGGTCCGTCTTCGAGGGCGCGCGAAACCCCTACATCATCCTCGTCACCATCTACATTTTTGCGCCCTATGTGGCCTCCGTCATGGTTGGCGACCCGGTCCGGGGCCAGGCGGTCATCTCCCAGTGGAGCCAGTATTCCGGCTGGATCGTCATGGCCACGGCGCCCTTCCTCGGGGCCTCCATCGACCAGCTCGGGCCCCGCAAGGGCTGGCTGGCCCTGGTGGTGGCAGCCATGGTCCCGATGATGATCGCCCTCTGGTGGGCCAAGCCCGACGGCAGCGGACTGTCCGTCACCCTGACCATGCTGCTCATCACCCTGATCGGCCTGGGCTTCGCCTTCTCCGAGGTGCTGCACAACTCTTTGCTGATCCGGGCGGCGGGCATGAAGGCCGCCCACAAGGCCTCTGGACTGGCCCTCGCCCTCGGCAATGGCTTCTCGGTGCTGGCCCTCGGCTTCACGGCCTGGGCCTTCGCGCTTCCGGGAAAGGTCAATTGGGCCTGGGTGCCCAAGACCCCGCTGTTCGGCCTGGACACGGCCGCCCATGAGCATGAGCGGATCGTGGCCGTGATGGCGGCGGGCATATTCGCCATCGGCGCCATCCCCCTGTTTCTCTTCACACCAGACGCCCCATCCACCGGGGTGCCGGTCCTCAAGGCCTTCCGTAACGGTGCCCGCCAGCTTTGGGAAATGCTGTCGACGGTAGGGCGCTACCGCGATGCGGCCATCTACCTGCTCAGCCGGATGGCCTTCGTCGATGGCATGAACGCCGTCCTGATCTATGCCGGCATCTACGCTGTGGGGGTGATGAAGTGGCAAGCCCTTGAAATGCTAGGCTACGGTATCCTCCTGTCCATCCTCGCGGTCCTGGGCGGCTTCGTCGGTCGCTGGATGGATGCGGCCCTGGGGCCCAAGAACTCGCTGCGGATCGCCATCCTGATGTCGATCCTGGGTATTGTGTGCATGCTGGGCATGTCGCCGACCCGTATCCTCTACCTCTGGTCGTTTGATCCCTCGGCCCAACCGCCGGTCTGGGACGGGCCGGTCTTCCGGACCCTGCCCGAGTTAGTATTCCTGCTGATCGGCTTCGTGAATGCGGTCTTCATCACCGCCCAGTACGCGTCCGCCCGCACCCTGCTGACCCGCCTGACGCCACCGGAGAAGACCGGCGCCTTCTTCGGAGTCTATGCCCTGTCCGGGGTGGCGACCGGATGGCTGGGCCCCATGATGGTCAATCTCGGTACAAACCTGACCCACACCCAGCAGGGCGGCTTCGCCACGGTGACGGTTCTCCTGGCTGTTGGCCTGGTCGGCCTCAGTTTTGTCCGGGGCGGCGGCAAGTCGATGGAGTCCTGAGGCGCATCGGTCGCCTCATCTATTGTTAACCATGATTGTTCATGAAGTTTAACTAACGGCCCCTTGCGAAGTGTCCACTCAGTTTACTTGTCGTTAACTTCATTACGACAAGAATGCAGTGAGTGCGCGGGGAAGCCGAAAGGCTCAGCCGGGGCGTGGGGACTCCCGCCCTCCCGTGACACGGGAGAACAGAATGTCCAGGTTACTCGCAAGGGTCCTCCGTGAGGAGGCCTCCGCGCCGGTGGTTGAGTATGGGGTCGTCGCGGCCCTCATCGCCGCCGTGCTTCTCACCGCCGCCAGCCTTGGCGTCGGCCACCAGCCCCTGCCCAGCGCCGCCCCGGACCTTCGCGCGGCACCACGCTGAAGCCACCCGTTGCGGCGTCACGCACTTTGGCCCAAATGACCTGAGGCGTCCCGTCGGACGCCGGTCCTGGGAAGTGCGCCATGTCAGAGTCCCCCTCCGTCGCGGAAGGCCCCTCGGTTCCCGTGATCGCCCTCTGCGAGGGCGAGTCCGAAGCCTGGCGGGCGACGGCCCCGCCTCTCGAACGCGGACTCGCTGGCCCGGACTTCAGGGGGCGAACCGGCCAGGTGGTGATCGTTCCAGGACCCGATGGCGCCCCCGCCCGGGTCCTGCTGGGCCTGGGCCTTGCGCCCGGGGACCCCGCCGCCTTCCGGACCCTGGCAGGCCGGCTTCCAGCCGGGCGTTTCCGGCTTGAGGGCACGCCCGGCGGCCTCGCGCCCCTGGACGCCGCCATTGCCTTCGCCCTCGGCCTCTACCGCTTCGAGCGCTACCGCAGGCGTGAAACCGCCCCTCCGACCTTGGAGATCCAAGGCGCCGACCCGGCCGCGGTCGCCGGGATCGCAGACGCCTGCGCCCTCGCCAGGGACCTGATCAACACCCCCGCAAACGACCTCGGGCCCGCTGAACTCGAGGCCGCCGCCCGCGATCTGGCCGGGCGCTTCGGGGCGGACATCTCTGTGATCTGCGGCGACGACCTGCTGGCGGGGGGGTATCCCGCGGTCCATGCGGTCGGCCGGGCGGCGGCGGCGGGTCGCGAGCCCCGGATGATCGAGATCACCTGGGGTGAGGCCGGTCGCCCCCATGTCGTCCTCGTGGGCAAGGGCGTGGTCTTCGACACCGGCGGCCTGGACCTCAAGCCATCCGCAAGCATGCGCCTGATGAAGAAGGACATGGGCGGCGCAGCCCACGCCCTGGCCCTGGGCGCCATGATCCTGCAGGCGGACCTGCCCATTCGCCTGTCCATCCTCGTTCCGGCGGTTGAGAACGCCGTGAGCGGCGGGGCCATGCGTCCCGGGGATGTCCTGTCGACCCGCAAGGGGCTGACCGTCGAGGTGGGCAATACCGACGCCGAGGGCCGGCTTATCCTCGCCGACGCCCTGACCCGCGCCGGGGAACTCGCACCCGACCTCACCCTGGACCTGGCCACCCTGACCGGTGCCGCCCGGGTTGCCCTGGGCCCGCAGTTGCCACCCTTCTTCACCGACGACGAGGACCTGGCGGCGGCCATCGAGGCGGGTGCCCGCCGAGCCTTCGATCCGGTCTGGCGGCTCCCACTGTGGAAAGGCTACGCTGCGTCGCTAGAGTCCGACATCGCCGACCTGAAGAACGATCCCGACGCCTGGGCCCAAGCAGGTGCCATGACGGCGGCCCTCTTCCTGCAGAAGTTCGCCCCGCCCGGCCCCTGGGCGCACTTCGACATCTATGCCTGGAACCCCAGGGGCCAACCCGGCTCACCCGCCGGCGGGGAGACCCACGCCATCCGCGCCCTCTTCGCCATGCTGCAGGACCGCTACGGGTGAGGACCGACCCGCGCCTGACCCCGGCGAGGGCCGACCTGGCCGCCGCCAGCCTCGAGGGCCTGGTGCCCGCTGGCCGCTATGTGCGCCCGAAGCGGATGCAGGTCGCGGTCCCGGCGACCGCCGTCCGTAGCGGCCCCCAGGCCGGGGCCGAGCAGTGGGACCAGCTGCTCCTGGGTGAGCGGTTTGATGTCCTGGAGACCCGCGACGCCTTCGCCTGGGGACAGGCGGTCCGGGACGGCTATGTCGGCCATGTCGCCCTCGACGCCCTGGCGCCGGAGGGACCTGCGCCCACCCACTGGGTCCGGGTCGGCCTGACCTATGGATTCCGGGGCCCCAGCATCAAGTCGGAGCCTGTCGGGCCCATCTCCCTGAACAGCCTGGTCGCCGTTTCCGGGCGGGAGGGGAAGCTGGCTCTCTGCGACGCCGGCTTCTGGCTGCCAGAGACCCACCTGGCGCCGATCGGCGTCTTCGAGGCCGATCCTGCGGCCGTGGCCGAGTCCCACCTGGGCGCGGCCTACCTGTGGGGCGGGCGTGAGGGCTGCGGCCTGGACTGCTCGGGACTGGTCCAGCAGGCCCTCCTGGCCTGCGGGCGGGCCTGTCCCCGGGATTCCGACCTCCAGCAGGGCCTGGGGGCCGCGGCTTCCCCAGACGCGCTACGCCGGGGGGACCTGGTCTTCTGGAAGGGCCACGTGGCCATGATGGTGGACGCCGCGCGAATGGTGCACGCCAATGCCCATCACATGGCTGTGGCCATCGAGCCCCTCGCGGAGGCGATCCAGCGGATTTCGGAGGCGGGCGGCGGTGAACCCACGGCCTTCAGGCGGCCCCTCGAAAGGCAGCGCCCGTTCGCGTCCTGAAGGGCCTCAGGCGGCGGGCTTGGCCGCAGGCACCTCGACGGGCGCGGCAGGCACAGCGGCGGCAGCCGGAGCACCCACGACCGGGGCACCGACAACCGGAGCGCCAGCGGCCGGAGCGGCTGCAGCCGGCGCGGCAGCGGGTGCCGCAGCAGCCGGATTCGGGGCGGGCATGGGCAGGGTAGAGCCCTGGGCGCGAAGGTAAGCGATGACGTTGATCCGGTCCTCGGACTTCTTCAGGCCGACGAAGGACATCTTGGTACCCGAAATGTACTTCTGGGGTCCCTTGAGGAACTCGTACAGGTGGGTGTCATCCCAGACGGCCTGCTTGCCGCCGAACTCGGTCATTCCCGCTGAATAGGCGAAGCCGGCGTGGGCACCGGGCTTGCGGCCGATTATGCCCCAGAGGTTGGGGCCGGTGCCGTTGACGCCGCCATTGGCGACGTTGTGGCAGGCCTGACACTTGGCGAAGACAGCCTCACCGGCCTTGAGGTCGGCGACGGGAAGTACAGTTCCGAAATCGGGGATTACATCGACGGCCGCTGCGCCTTCGCCCCCTTCGGTGGCAACCTCGATGAGGTACCCGGGCTTGGCCGGCGCCTCGGAGCTGAACAGCCCCGTAGTGACTTCCCGAAGCCCGACGATGGCAAGGGCCGTCGCAAGCCCGGCACCTGCGATCTTATTGAAAGAAAGGTTGCTCATCGTCCCGAAACCCAAAACCTGAAAGGCCCGAAATAAGGCCCGTCCTGCGGCGGATTCCCGCCCCTTGTTGCGTTCGCGTCTCTTACACGCTACCGGCGCTGGCGCAACCGGACAGTTGGCCCGGAGCCTAGGTTCATGACACCCATTCTTCTCATCCCCGCGCGACTGGCCGCGACGCGGCTCCCCGGCAAGCCGCTCGCCGATATCGGCGGCCTTCCCATGATTGTCCGCGTGGTCCGCCAGGCCGAGGCGTCAGGCGTCGGGCCGGTGGCCGTGGCGGCGGGCGACCCCGAAATCGTTGCGGCCGTCGAGGCTGCCGGGGGCCGGGCCGTCCTCACAGATCCCGACCTGCCGTCCGGCTCTGACAGGATCCTGGCCGCCCTCCGGATGCTGGATCCCAAAGGCCATCATGACGTGGTCATCAACCTGCAGGGTGACATCCCCTTCATCGCCCCCGAAGCGATCCGGGCCTGCGCGGGCCTGCTGTCCGCGCGTCCAGAGGCCGACATCTCCACCGTCATGGTCGCCGAATCGAATCCGGGGGACCGGGTGAACCCGGACATGCCCAAGGTGGTCGCCGCCATGGCGCCGGATGGCCACTCGGCCCGCGCCCTCTACTTCACCCGCTCGGTCCTTTTTGGCGAGGGCCCGGTCTGGATCCACCACGGCATCTATGGCTTTCGGCGCCAGGCCCTGGAGCGCTTTACGGCCGCGCCCCCTTCGCCCCTCGAGCGGCGCGAGCGGCTGGAGCAGCTGCGCGCCCTGGAGCTGGGCATGGTCATCTGGTCCGCCGTACTGGACGAAGCGCCGATCTCGGTGGACAACCCCGCTGACCTCGAGCGCGCCCGCGCCCACGCCCGCCGAATGGGAGACCCGGCATGAGTCCCGACCGGATCGCCTTCCAGGGAGAGCTTGGGGCCAACAGCCATGAAGCCTGCCAGGCCGCCTTCCCCGACATGGAGCCCGCGCCCTGCGCAACCTTCGAGGAGGCTTTCGAGGCCGTGCGGTCCGGTGATTGCCGGCTGGGCATGATCCCGGTGGAGAATTCCATCGCGGGCCGGGTTGCGGACGTCCATCACCTGCTGCCGTCCTCGGGACTGCGGATCATCGGCGAGCACTTCAAGCCCATCCATTTCCAGCTGATGGCCAATCCGGGCGTCCGGCTCGAGGACCTGAAGACCGTGGCCTCCATGCCCATCGCCTTCGCCCAGTGCCGGGGGGTGATCGCAAGTCTTGGCCTGTCCCGGGATCCGGTCAGCGACACCGCCCTGGCGGCCCGGCGGCTCTCGGAGCATCCGGACCCGACCCGGGCCGCTATCGCCCCGGCCCTGGCGGCGCGGCTCTATGGCCTTGAGATCCTGCAGGCGGACATCGAGGACACCCACGACAACACCACGCGCTTCCTGGTCATGACCGCCGACCATGACGCCCCGGCGCCGGCGCCCGACGTCCGCTGCGTGACCAGCTTCGTCTTCCGGGTCCGGAACCTGCCGGCGGCCCTCTACAAGGCCCTCGGCGGCTTCGCCACCAACGGCGTCAACATGACCAAGTTGGAAAGCTACATGGAGAACGCCGCCTTCACGGCGACCTTCTTCTATTCCGAGATCGACGGGCGTCCCGAAGACCCCGCCGTCGCCCGGGCCTTCGAGGAGCTGCAGTTCTTCTCGGAGCGGTTCGAAATCCTCGGCGTCTACCCCGCCGATCCCTACCGGGCCCAGGTGGGATAGAGGACAAACGCCGGCGGAAAAAAGATCTAGGGGGTCGGCTGAAGCGCTGTTGACCCCCTCCGCCCCGGCGCAGGCGCCGGTCCACCTCCCCCTTGGGGGAGGAATTACCGCTCCAATTGCTCCCCCAAGGGAGAGCTCCCGGCGAAGCCGGGTGAGGGGGTCTGCTGCGGTTCAGCCGGGCCCCTGCAGCCTTAGGCCTCCTCCGCCCAGGCGCGGAGAAGCTGGTGGGCGATGGCCATGGCACCCGGGGCGAAGCTGCCCCGGATCTCGCCGGCCAGCAGGGCCCGGGCTTCCGGGCGCGTGTACCAGCGTACCTCGGACAGCTCGGTCTGATCCGGCTGGGCGTCGTCGCTGTCCACTTCGGCGATCAGGCCGATCATCAGCGAATTGGGGAAGGGCCAGGGCTGGGAGGAATGGTAGCGGACCGAGGTCGCCCGAAGGCCCGCCTCCTCGAAGAGCTCCCGGGCGCAGGCCTCCTCGATGGACTCTCCGGGCTCAAGGAACCCTGCGAGGGCCGAGAACATGCCGGCGGGCCAGACCGCCTGGCGTCCCAGCATGCAGCGGTCACCGTGCACGGCCAGCATGATGACTACCGGGTCCGTCCTCGGGAAATGCTC